>Ga0099793_10000032_pt1 | contig 26391 bp, 21 predicted proteins | sample Rivendell_Oct201_9_FD_77319 | JGI IMG/M metagenome (GOLD analysis project Ga0099793, IMG submission 77319) | Vadose zone soil and rhizosphere microbial communities from the Eel River Critical Zone Observatory, Northern California to study diel... | ecosystem: Environmental > Terrestrial > Soil...
CGGCGCAATTATTGCTGGGGGCGGTGGCGATATATATGCGCAGCGGGTCAACGCCTCGGGTATAATGCAGTGGGGCATAAACGGGGCTGCTATTTGCACGACGGCAAACAACCAAGACTATCCCGCCCTCGTGAGTGATGGCGTCGGCGGCGCGATTGTTGCATGGGAAGACGGGCGCAGTGGAGGCGTCTATAAAATCTATGTCGAGCGAATCAACGCCTCGGGGGAAGCACAATGGCTGAAAAATGGCATCCCTGTCTGCACGGCGGTCAAAAACCAAATGTACCCTACCATCGCCAGTGATGATTCGGGAGGTGCTATCATAGTGTGGGAAGATCACCGTGACACCAACGACATTTACGGTAACCAACTATACGCTCAGCGGATTAGTTCCGGGGGTGAAGTACGCTGGAATGCGAGCGGTGCTGCAATCTGCACTGCGAGAAACGTTAAAGATTCGTGGAGAATCGTGACAGATGGAGCCGGTGGGGCAATAATTGTGTGGTCAGACTATCGCAGCGGCGCCGATTTTGACATCTACGCCCAGCGCATAAATTCTTCAGGTGTTGTCCAGTGGATGACTGATGGCATTCCAGTATGCACAACGATATACAACCAAGAGGACCCTGTTATCGTGAGCGACAAAATGGGTGGCGCAATTCTTGCGTGGTCAGATTATCGGAGTGGCACCAATTATGATGTCTACGGACAACACGTCAGGGCAGAGGGTGTTGAGCAATGGACCGTAGACGGTATTCCAATTTGTACAGAGCCCAACAACCAGTTCGTGGGTGCAATGGTCGGCGACATGAAGGGTGGCGCAATCATCACTTGGGAAGATTATCGTACTGGCACTAAGCTTGATATTTATGCACAGCGCGTTACCTCCTCTGGCGTGGTAAAATGGACATCCGGCGGCGTCTTACTCGCCGCCGCAAGGTATAACCAGACTTCACCGGTCATCACGCCGAATCATGAGGGTGGCGCAATCATCGCATGGGAAGATTATCGTACTGGCACGAACTTTGATATATATGCACAGCAGGTGGACTCAGCAGGAGCATTAAAGTGGAGGCTAAGCGGCATTCCGATTTGCTTTGCTTCAGGTGACCAACGCTTGCCCCAAATTGTCGGCGATACAACTGGCGCTACGATTGTCTGCTGGGAACAGGGTTTGTATGGTGCTATCTATGCTCAACGAGCAAACTCCAACGGCGAACTTGGAGTAACCAGCGTGAATGACGGGCGACCCGCAGCCACAAGCTTTCGACTCCTTCCCAATTTCCCGAATCCCTTCAATCCCACCACCACGATACAATACGAATTGATGAAAGAAGCGACGGTTAGCTTGAAAATCTTTGACCTCTTGGGCAGAGCTGTCTCGACGCTCGTAGAGGGTAGACAGCTGCCAGGAAAGCACGAAGCGGTATGGAACGCCGAGCAATTTTCCACTGGCGTCTATTTCTTCAGGTTGCAGACAAAAGACTTCATCGAGACGAAGAAGTTAATCCTGATGAGGTAACTGATTCTCACTCTCGGCGGAAATCGATATCACAAAACTACTCCCCTTACATTTGCTTTCATCACACTTTCGCGCTACCGCACGGACATAATGCTATTAAACGAGTCAGATGTAATTAACGTCGTATGTGCGTACCTGGAAGAGAGAGGATACTCGATCCGTCAAGCGCTGAAACCAACAGAGAAGGGTGTTGACATCATTGGGGTCAGAAAGAGGAGTTTCACGGAAGTACTACACGTGGAAGCTAAAGGTGAGACAAGCTCCCGCGTTACCAGTGCTCGATACGGACTTCCCTTTAATAGCGCACAGACGAGAATCCATGTGGCGGAGGCGCTGTACAAGGCGATAACAGTCCTCCCTGGACGAGGTCGTGGAATAAAGGTAAGGTCAGCAATAGCCTTGCCAGACAATCCACTCCATCGGCGATACGTCGAGCTTATCATGCCGACGCTGAGAAGGCTGGAAATTGCAATTTTTTGGGTTTGTAACAAAAGAGTGCTGGTCGAGTCGCCCTGGGAAATCTGATAGAAAGCCCACATAGAAACCGAAAGTTTCACTGCGCCGTAATTCTACTTGCCGCTTTCAAACCCCCGTGGTAACCGACATTAGGGATTTGCAAAGGCGCAGATATCCCCCCAGGGTGAGCGGAAATCCTGAGGTGGAGTCACCAGAACAACCCGGGATTCAGGATATCTTCGCCGTTTAGACCATTCTAAGCCACCGGTTTTATCGTGTCTACCGTTGAATGCGTTCCGGAACCCTCCTCGTCCATATCAGTATCGGGCGGCACCTCAGCTGTACCTGATAAGACGTTGCGCGCTTCGCGCAACGCGTTGGCATAATAATCCTCCGCCGCCTTCCAATTCCTGAATATCCTGCAACGGATTTTTGAAACGAACACTTTCGGTTCAAGGGCGAGGAAAAGCGCCGCCGTCGAGCTAATCTTATCGAATATATCTTTACGCAATAAGTGATTTTGAGGAAGTAGTCCCGGATTAAAATTTTCAAAAACAAAATTGCGAATTGCTTCTTTTACGTCCTTCCAATCAGGCAATCGGACAACTGGGGCATTCTTCAGTTGATTCTTTCCATCATCGAGGAACTGCCTGACCGCGTATACAGAAGGAGTGAGTCGATTCAATTCGGTAAATATATCCCGGGAACCTCTATAGAAGTAGTCATCGGAGATTATCACCACGTCAACGTCGGAAGTTTGGCTAAATGGTCTGCCGAAAACGTGTACAGAAGGGCTGAATCCAAGTCTTGCGCTTCCGACAATACACACATCTTGCGAGCCGACGCCGAATCTATCCGCCACTTGTTCTCGAAAAACGACATACTTCATGGGGCTCTTCTCGAACACGAACGGGGTACCTTCCAGAAGGAAGACCTTCGCCAGAATTCTGTGGCTATCAAGGCTTACGATTAATTGCTTGAATTCTTCCGCGGTGGGCGTCTTCGTACCACCGAGCAGTTCCAATAAATGTTCGTGTAATTGGTCAGGCGTCTTTTTCTCCATCAATGCATCTCCCGGTTGTGACAACCAAAAGGTAAGAAAAGTAAATCCCGGATTCAAACTCACCCGCTGCTCTCTTGCGTGGTAGTTGAGGTTTTGCTCCTTATAATCTACATTACGAGTGTGCTAATCTCCCACATACGCATTCCATCATCCCTCGATGGCGTCCTTCGGGGTAGGGCTCAGGAGAGCCCGCGCAGCCATCGGGGGATTTTTATATAGCCATCCGTATGAGGCCGCACAAAGAGGAAAGGAGGAGACTCGCCGAAGTTGCTCGCCGCGCAATTGCGCGCCAACAAAAAATCATGCAACTGCCATCCCGCGAGCGCGCGGAGGCGCTACGGGGGCAGCGAACGGAAAAAGCCGTGAGGGTAATCAGCAACATTCTGGCTGCCCGCGGAAAACAGTACCTGCCGAACCGAATTTATACGGCCAAGATGTTTGTATACTTTCAAAAGAAATGGGACAAACTTCGGAGTCAAGAGCAGGCCTACGATAAAACTACAAAAGAGTTTGCTCTCGACCCCCTGAAGGGTGAGTCATTTATCCGGCAATTCAGAATCTGGAGGGACAAGAATCGGAAGTAATCTTCCGATTTAGTGGAAGCAATCATCCTTACAAATAGCTGCGAATTTCTGCATCTTTCATCAAAAAAATGGCGAGAGAAACAGACATGTTGCGCGCATCAGAAGAGCCGTTGAGGTTTTCACACCATTTCCTCACCGGCTTTTTGTTTCCTAAAAAATAGAGTGCCCTCGCAGGGTACGAACCCGACGAGGGCAGGAAGGTCATACGTTATGCAGAACCAAGATACGAATCTGCCCGAATTAATTCCAACCCGGAAGCCCAACAAGTATCGGGTTCGGCTCAACACCCCGTTTCGTCCTCTCTTTATCGGTCTCCTGGACACGAATGGGGAAGGTCGATTCACCACCCAGAGAACGGCGGATAAGCACGTTCTTCGCCAGACACACGGAATTGCTATCAATGCCGCGCTCCTCCTGAACCCCGAGTACAAGTTCAAATGGGTGGAGGTGGATTTCGTTCATATAGATGGCGCGCACCAAAAACTAATCACGAGCCGTGAGTACATCTTGGAATACGGCGAACCGTTCTGCTATAGGGAATACGAGCCGCAACTCGCCTTGGGGTTGCTTGAATGGGGAATAGAGGAAGTACTGCGGTTCGAGCGCGAGAAGAACGCACAGAACGTCCTTTTCGGTTCGGAGGCCTCATAATGGCTCTTGACGATGGAACGACAATTCCTGCCTTGACCTCGAAAAGTTACGCCGAGAACGTGAAGAAGTCGATTAAGTACGCGCTCGATGGCATCGAGGGGAGCACGAACGGGGAATACAGGTTCTACCTCGACGCTGTTGCCACAGTCGTAAAGAATACGCCGCAAATCACGGCTGCTGATATCGCCCGAGTGCAGCGTGATCTGTGCGACGCCCTCATCCGAAAGGGAATAACGGCGGAGGATGCTGACTACTTGGTTGGCAATGCTTTTGACGGTGAAGGGAGAGGACTGCGTTACAACATGCGGTCGGCCAAGGACATACTTACAGGGGAGTTTCCCGAACCGCCGTGGGTAATTCCCAACCTGCTCCGGGTCGGTCTGACCGCTCTTGGGGGTAGCCAGAAACTGGGCAAGAGTTGGCTGGGGTTACAGATGCTCTGTGCCGTCGCTCACGGAGGAAAGGTATTCGACGAGAAGGTTGAGCGCGCACCGGGGCTATACATTGCTACCGAAGACCCTCCCTGGCGATTGAAGGAGCGGATGCAAAGGCAGAGATGGGATGAAGGAAACCGTTTGGCGGACTTCCTGACTATGGGCGATTTCCGGAAGCATATCGGAGACCTGAGCGGCGGCGGGTCGGAAATCCTCGCAAAACTGATTCGTGACAACCAGTATCGACTCACCATCATCGACACCTTCAGCCGGACTTTTTCCGGCGACCAGAACGATGTCCAAGAGATGACCAACGCCCTGTCACCCATTCAAGCCGCAGCACATGAGCTTCAGGCGGCTGTGTTGGTAATCGACCACCATCGGAAGGCGGTACCGGAAAAGCGCGACCCGGTCGCTGATATTCTGGGTTCCACCGCCAAAGGTGCGGTCGTGGATACAGCCCTCGGTTTATACCGGGATCGCGGTAAGAACGAAGCTGAACTTCACATTTGCGGTCGTGATGTGGAGGACGCAATTATTCAGCTGACTATGGATTGGTCAATCGGCACGTGGCAGAAGGTCGGAGATAGTAGCGGAATTCATTTGCCATACGGACAGCGGAACGCGCTGAAGTATCTCCGCGCTGTTGGTAAATCGAGCCTGAAACGCGTGTGCGACGGCGTCGGGAAAGATTTTCGCCGTGGGAGGGGAACTGTCCACAAAGACTTGCAGGAGCTAAGAAGCAAGGGCCTGGTGACTCTAACAGACGATGGGGACTACGAAACCTCTGGTGTAGCACCAGATACCCTCACCAGACAACACACACAACAACGCAACGGAGACAACTCGGCAACAACGCAACAGACCGATGAGGAACCGCCATTCTAACCGGTTGTTGGCTTCGTTGCCTCGTTGCCAAGAGGTGCGGGGGATGGTGCCCGGTCGGGGATGCCCGAAGGCAATGAGCTGTTGAAGGCGTTAGCGTCATATGCAGTGCAAAAAAGTGAGTGAGAAGAGAGCAAATCAGTGTAGAAGTGGCGATTGTATGCCCTTTTCGCAGACAGGCGCGTATTATTTCATCTCCGGACTCGTAACAATAGACAGATTCCTGTACAGGCCGGACTTGTGCTTTTTCATGCGGATGTTTATCCGATTTTAGCCCCTGGATGTGCGCTCGATGGGGGTGAACATAGGTGGGGGGACGGATTTGCGTCTTGCAATTGGCGGCGCGGAAATTTCAATAAGCGAGCGTGTCGGATTCACGTCACTCCCTGTTGGGGGCACGTCTTCGACCTCGGAAGAAGTACGGGCCTCTGTTTCGGCGGACAAATTGAAGCACGTGACTTCAAACTTTATTTGGCACATTACAAGTTGGCGCAGATTTTAGGGGTGTCGCCCAGGCGGATTCGGATGAAGTCGTTTGTTTTCACTCTGCGGGTTCCGTATATTTCGAATGACTTAATGAGCATCTTCCACTAAACCAAAACTTTCTGCACTCGCAAGAGTGGAAACGCCGAGCGTTGAGGTGTGGAAGCCTGCTCACTCGGCGTTTTTAATTTTGGTGGGTGGTTGCCGAAATGGTTGCCCAGCGGAAGTGATATACGGAGTTTTTATTGATTTTCCATCGACCCCGTAGCTCAATTGGACAGAGCATCAGCCTTCTAAGCTGAGGGTTGCGCGTTCGATTCGCGCCGGGGTCACTCGTTACAACGAGATGGTGGGCACCGTTGAATGTGATGATTGTGACTGAGAAGGGAAGCGTGAGGGTTGCGCCCCGGATCAGTTTGAGCGTGATGTTAAGCCGCCCGAACTCTAGTGACATTTTCAGCCATCAGGAGTTACGTCCATGAAACTCTTAGCGCTTCGGCTGTCGGTCTCCTTTGCCATTGCGGCTGCATTGCTCTCATTCTCTGTCATAGAAACCACAGGTGGTGAAGCACGGCAGCACGTGCCGCCTGGCGTCTGTCAGTTGGTCGAAACAAGAAATGGACGCATAGACTGCTGGGGATTGATAATCCAATTGGGGAAGATGACGTTCTCCGGCTCGGTCAGTGAAGATCAGCTAAGCATCACAGAATTAAAGCACGGTCATGACTTAAAGGACATCATGGTCTGGGACGTCGATAAGCAGAGGAAGAAGCTGACTATCAAGTTTAAGCCCGGGATGGGGGGATTTGGTACCGGCAATAGCGTGACAATCTCAATCGATGGCTCGGCATTTTCCACCAACCCCATGGAGAAATATTCCTTCACAATCGCGACGGATCTATTGTAATAAGGTCTGAGTTATGACCGCGGCATTCTGGAGAACCACCTCAATTTTCCTGGCATTTTCGGTTCTTGGCGCTTCCCGCAATAACCACTACGATTTAGTCATCACTCATGCGTCCCTCTACGATGTTCATTCAAAAAAGGCCACCTCAAACAAAACCATCACTGTCAGGAAGGGTCGAGTAGAGTCGATCCTAAATGACGGAGAGTTTGGAGACCTTTCGGCAAATCAGACCATCGACGCGAAGGGGAGACTCGTCACGCCCGGGTTTTTCGATATCCATGCTCATGTAGCGGAGATAATTGATGATTCGATATCAAACGGAGGGGGCAAGATTCAAAACCTGAGCATGCGACCCGATTCGATTGCTCGTTATCGCGAACGGTTCGCGACCTCGTACCTCCCGTTTGGAATTACGACAGTCCGGGATGTGGGTGCCCCCGAAGCTTATATGCCCATGCTCCTTGCCTGGATGAAATCCAGTCCAGCTGCTCCGGACTTCTACCCGGTCGGCGCCTCGATTGTTTCTCACGAAGAAAGCAGAATCCCCTTTGCCGAGCATGTCGAAGTCAAAGATTCCGCCGACTCAGCTGCAAAGGTAGCACAATATTATAGGCTTGGGATCAGACATATTAAGCTCTACTGGCGGCTTCGGCCCAAGGAGTATGAAGCAGCATTTCGCAAAGCAAAAAATCTTGGGATGAACGTTTGCACGCACGTTGACTTTAAGGTCAACACCATTAATCGCGCGCTTGATATCGGAGTCCGAGAATTCGAACACATGCACACGCTCGGAGTTGAGTCCCTGGATCAATCGCAAATTGATTCCCTTTACCACCACTTCTTACAGAGATTCGACGGTAAAACAAAAGCGGGATTTCTGATGTGGGCGATGGACATGTTCCTTGGAATCGGGAAGGACAATGCAAGGATGGACAGCATTATTGAACGCTTTCGCGTGACGCATTCCAGCCTGACCACAACGATTCATATGTTTGCTCACCTTTTCGGTTTGACGTATTATAAACCAAAACCCTGGGGCGACTGGGATGATCCTTCACAGCTTACCGAAGAGGATATCCGAAAAGGAAGGGCAGGATTTGAAGTATTGGGTTCTTACGTCAAGAAAATGTTCGACGAAGGAGTTCAACTTAATCTTGGGAGTGATGTTCAAGATTTGGGGAAGGCATGCTTATCCGAGATGCTTCTTCTCAATGGTTTGGGAATTCCGATGAACGAAGTCATCAACATTGCGACCGTGAACAGCGCGAGAGCGGCGGGCCTCGATGGAGAGGGCGGAGCGATTGATCCCGGGAAGAAGGCGAATCTTTTAATTTTCGAGAACAGTCCACTCGAGGATCCCAAGAACCTGCTCTCAGGAAAGACTGTAATAAAAGATGGAATTGTGTGGAACCCGGGACGAGAAAACTCTCGCTAGTCCGGACGTCGTTTAAGATCAAACATAATTATATTGCCGCAGTCTGCAGAAGATCGGCGGCCGTACTTTCGGAGCTCGCGCAAATAGGAACGGGCTGAGGTTTCCTCTGGTTGATGGGGCGATTCAGCCCCAAATTGGGCATTATACCTGTATTGTTGCCTATAGAGTGACAGAAAGTTGTGAATGGAACACGAGAAGGCTATATTCGTCCGCGGAGGTACTGGTGTATTCTGATTTCGATATGGGTCTGCGACCTAGCGCAGCGAAGGAGCATCGCTCTATTAACCGCGTGCCTGTCAATTATGGAGGAACTATGAAACACTCATTATGTCTACTGACGATTCCTCTGGTCGCTGCCGTTTTTTGTCCCCTGCACGCAGAGCCTTTGCGAATGGAATCACACCGACATCGAGACCCAAGCGGACATGTGTTGCCATTGCGCAAGTTCGGCGGAGCCGCATTTCACGACAATCGGAAACAGGCCGAGGTCCCCTTACGACTCACTCCGGGGAGAGTGCGTGGAGAACAAACGGCCGTGGTAAACCCCCGTCAGCATGTCATAGAGTCGCAAATGCTTTGCGACTCGGTGAAAGTTGCCTGGAGGACAAACTATTCAGACGGGCTTCAGACCAGTGAGGACATTGGGCAAGCCGTTACTACTGACGCATCCGGTAACGTCTATGTGACGGGAGCTAGTCTTTCAGGCACATCAGACGACTATGCGACAGTGAAGTACAATTCATCGGGAGTCCAACAGTGGGTCGCACGGTATGACGGTCCCGCGCATACTATTGACAAAGCAATCGCCCTGGCCGTCGATGCGTCCGGCAACGTCTATGTGACGGGATTTAGTGAGGGGATCGGCTCTGGCGGCGACTACGCGACGGTGAAATACGATTCGTCGGGAGTCCAACAGTGGGTTGGACGGTACGACGGGCCGGGGCATGGCGATGACGATGCAGTTGCCCTGGCCGTTGACGCATCCGACAATGTCTATGTGACGGGATTTAGTCTTGGGTTAGCCAATAACGACGACTATGCGACGGTGAAATACAATTCATCCGGAGCCCAGCAGTGGGTCGCACGGTATGACGGCGCGGCGAATGACGAGGACATAGCAACTGCTCTGGCAGTTGATGCATCCGGAAATGTCTATGTGACCGGATATAGTCTTGGGACAAGCAACGACTATGCGACGGTGATGTACAATTCATCGGGAGTCCAACAGTGGGTCGCACGATACGACGGTCCGGCGAACTACGATGACGCAGCATATGCCCTGGCCCTTGACGCATCCGGCAATGTCTTTGTGACCGGATACAGTGTTACATCAGGCACTAACTACGACTTTGCGACGGTGAAATACAATTCATCCGGAGCCCAGCAGTGGGTCGCACGGTATGACGGCCCGGCGAATGGTACTGACCAACCATATGCCCTGGCCCTCGATGCATACGGCAATGTTTATGTGACGGGAATGAGTTTTGGGTCATGGCCTAACGCCGACTATGCGACACTGAAGTATAGTTCATCGGGGGTCCAACAGTGGGTTAACCGGTATCACGGTCCGAGGATTTCTGATGACGAGGCATATGCGCTGGCCCTCGACGCATCCGGCAATGTCTATGTGACGGGATCTAGTGTCGGGTCTGACACGATCTACGACTACGCGACGGTGAAGTACAGTTCATCGGGAGTCCAGCAGTGGGTCGCACGCTATGACGGTCCGGGGAATTCTGGTGCAACGTCCGTGGCCGTTGACGCCTCCGGAAGTGTCTGTGTGACGGGATCATCGGTAGCTGCCCAAGGGTATCAATACACGACAATCAAATACACCCAGAGTACGTTTTCGGGGTATGGATATCCTCGACGTTGGAATCTCGTATCACTTCCCAAACGCGTCTCTGATTCGTCTGCCGCGGCAGTTTTCGCGCCGTGCAGCAGTCCGCTCTTCGAGTACAACACAGCGTATAGCGCGCGTGCGTCTCTGGAAATCGGCAAAGGATACTGGCTCAAACTGCCGTGGGATGAATGCGTTTCCATCGCAGGAGACACCGTGCTGGTCGACACAATCGACGTCGTGGAAGGATGGAACCTGATCGGATCGCTCACTCTCCCGATTGCCGTAGGAAGCGTGGCGTCTGATCCCGTGGGGATGATAACCTCATCGTTCTTCGGCTACGCCGGCAACTACGCCACGAGCTCGACCATCGAGCCGGGGATGGGTTACTGGGTGAAGGTAAACCAGAGTGGCAAGCTCATTCTCTCATCAAAGGGGGCTACACTACCGTCTGCACGAATTATCATAGTTGCGACGTCGGAGCAGCCACCCCCACCCCCCGAAGCTGAACAGACGAGCACCCAAAGGGAGATACCGAAGGAGTATGCTCTCCATCAGAACTACCCCAATCCGTTCAATCCGGTGACGACCATAAGGTTCTCGGTTCCAGCGTCGGGATCCGTTTCGTTGAAAGCATACAACGTGCTCGGACTAGAAATTGCCGTGTTAATAGACGAGCAAAAAGGGCCGGGCGATTATCTGGTATCGTGGGATGCAGGCCGGTTTCCGAGCGGAGTCTACTTTTACCGAATGACGGCTGGTTCATTCTCGGAAACAAAGAAGCTCCTGTTGCTCCGCTAGGCGACTCCAGGGGATTCGAGACAGTGTCACTCACTGCGGCCGGATTTCCGACCCAGGGTAGTTCTCTTCCCTTGCTATCGGTTGGTCTCGTATCCCGTGTTTCCGGCGGTTGTTCGTTGCCAAGGTTCCTATCGGGCGGGGTAACGATCCGGCGTGGCTCGCCATCAGTACTTCTCAACTCTACGGCGGGCACGTTGAATCTCTCCTAAAGATTTCGTAACCTGCTCCAGCTAATTCACTTTGTCCCTCATAGTGCCGGGAGTGCGAGTAGATTGATGGAGCTGCTAACAGAACTGCTAACAGTTGCCTCGGAGACGAGAGAAAATCTGTGCAGAATCGTTGCGCAGAGCGCTATTTTCTGCTGTCCCGCCGCCTTCTAAGCTGAGGGTTGCGCGTTCGATTCGCTCCGGGGTCACTCGTTTTGGGCAGTTTTTGCTTCTCCGCTCACGTTCTAATTTACCAATACTCTGCAGATTCTCAGCACTTCAAAACTCTATAATGTTGACCACGAAACTTCAACGCAATCACGCCGGCTCAGCGATCAGAGAAAATGGGTCGCCGGCAAGCAATTCATCGCCCAAAGAATTAATTCCAATCACTTATTGGCCGTAAACCTTCCCCAATTCGTATTTCCGATATAGCTATTCCAAATCCAGGTGCCGGTGTAGCTGTTGCCCACGATCCTTCCAACTAGAAAGACATTGTTATCCTTGTATTGCGGGTTCAAATTGATTTCAAGGATTCCCTGATATATAGCCCCTGCAAGTTTTCCAACGCCGACCTGCGGTCCGGGAATTTGATGGTTACTCACTTGTTTTAAGTACCAATCGCCGCTGATGTGAATCGAATCTACGATGTGAGGCGTAAACCAACCCTTAACGATGAGTACACCTGTGGTGTCGTATGCTCTGTATTGGTACGCACCAAGCGGGGCCATCTCCAGCAGCGGATTCGCCTTGTTGCATCCACCCGCAATGACGAAAAGAATGAAAATGATCAGATTGGGCCGCGTTATCCGCATAGGATGGATTCGCTGCTTTGACGATATGGGCCGTTAGCGCAGATCAATATTCCTCCGCCATTCCTACTTTTGCATAGTACAAACACCCTCCTACAAAAACAATTCTCGCTAATTGAACCTCATCGATTAACCCCATACAGGAATCCAGACCCGGGCCAAGGAAAATCTACAGAACCTGCACTCAAATGCAGATTGTATTTCCCCTTCTAATGGCGTACCTTCCATAGTAATACCTTTCTGGACATGGAGGTGAGTCATCAAACGCGCAAAGCTGTTGGTTACCTTTAGTGCATTTCTCGTCGTGCTTCTCACTCACACAGCGGCCTTTTCTCAACAAGATTCGCTCGTTGATGTGTTCCCCTTGTCAATTGGGAACCAGTGGACCTATCGATATTTCACTTTGGTTGTAAATTGGCCGGCGGGGAATCCATACTCAACGACGACTGACTCCGGTCGCGTATCATACTTCATCACTGGGCGCACATCAAACGCCGATTCAACCTCTTGGCAATTTAAAGTCCAACGAGATCTGATGCACCATGAAATCCTCTACCATTCGAGCGGTAATGATCACGACTCTACTTATTCCATCCGCGATAGTTCGTATTTCGAATTGATCGAAAGCCTTAAAGGGCAACACCAAGTTTATCGGCATGCCGATCCATACCAGATTCGCTTTGACGTTTTCCCGTTTACACAAGGTTTTGTCGATACTACAGTGATCTATCGGTTCAGGCAAGTGGGACATGGGGACACCACAGCGTTCCTGTCTTGGATTTATCCTCCCGCGGGACCTGATTTCCAAAGCACTTTCACATTCATGAAAGGTGTCGGTCTCATACGTAATATTTACAACAGCGGATCGGTTGATTTCACTGCGTCCAACGAACATTTCCTGTTGAACTCAATGGTCACTTCGATCGATCAACGAGTGGATCTCTCGACACCTTCGTCGTTCTTATTGTTCCAGAATTATCCCAACCCCTTCAACCCATCAACATCAATCTCATTCAGCGTCCCCAAACACACCCACGTTCGGCTGCAGATATTCAATTTGCTCGGCCAAATTGTGCAGACTCTTCTGAACGAAGACAAGCAACCCGGCACCTACAGCGTGACATGGGACGCCAGCACCAGACCGGCTGGCTTGTATTTCTATCGGATGATGGCAGGAGAATTTGTACAGACGAAGAAGGCTATCCTTTTGAAATAAATTTTATTATCCAACAGAATCTCTCTTAGTTCAAGGCTTCAACATTCCGAGGCGCTTTGGCAGCGTGCAGCTAATTCGAGGATGTGGCAGGAGGGTTTATGAACTGGAATAAACGTGTTTTCAGTACAATCTTGCTGCTTGCATTCGTTCTGTGCATACCGAGCTTCATGAGTGCGCAGGATATCTTGTGGGAGCAAACCAGCGGACCGGGGGTGCTACCTGTTACGTGCCTTGCCGTGAGTGGACCGAATCTCTTTGCCGGCATCGCATATTACCCCGGCGTGCTTCTCTCCACGAACGAGGGGGGAACGTGGACTGAAGCCGACAGCGGTTTGGGGGATATGATCGTCAATTCTCTTGTGGTAAGCGGCACAAATCTCTTTGCCGGAACTCAGGGTGACGGCGTTTTTCGTTCCACCAACAACGGCGGACTCTGGACTCAAGTCGACAGCGGTTTGACAGATTTTGAAATCTTTTCTATGGCCGTGAGTGGCACGATTCTCTTTGCAGGCACATATTATGGCGGTGTGTTTCTCTCCAACAACAACGGCACAAGCTGGGCAGCCGTCGATACCGGCTTGGCGAACAGACATGTTCGTGCCCTCGCGGTGAGCGGCACCAATCTCTTTGCCGGAACTGACGGCGGAGGCGTGTTTCTTTCCACCAACAACGGCTCGAGCTGGGCAGCAGTCAATGCAGGGTTGACGAACACTCATCTCTGGTCTCTAGCCGCGTCCGGCACGAATATCTTCGCCGGAACGGAGGGTGGTCTTTTTCATTCTAGTAACAACGGAACGAGCTGGATGTACGTCAATAATGGGCCGACACGCACGCTTGTGCGTGGGCTTGCAGTCATAGATACGGATATCTTCGCTGGGACTGAGGGCGAAGGTGCTTTTCTTTCTACCAATAACGGGACAACTTGGACCCAGGTTAACTGTGGATTGAGACAATCAGACATGTATGTCTTCTCCCTTGCAGCGATCGGTAGTCATTTCATTGCCGGAACAGCTGGAACCGGCCTGTTTCGGAGTCCGCCGTCCTCGGCGTTTCAATTGACTGATGGATGGAATCTGATTTCTGTCCCGTTCATGGTTTCAGACGATACTAAATCCTCTCTTTTTCCAACATCAAACTCACGTGCGTTTGCCTATCATGGAGGATATATTGCTTCCGATTCGCTGATGAGCGGTAAAGGTTATTGGCTCAAATTCCCCTCTTCGCAGGATGTGAGTTTGCCAGGTGTGCCGATCGCTTCAGAAACGGTGGCAGTCACTCAAGGGTGGAACGTGATCGGATCGATCGCGGTACCAATCCCCACGGATTCCATTACCAGCATACCAGCGGGAATTGTAACGACAAACTTTTTTGGAAACAACGGCACTTCTTACTCCATCGCTACAGCGATCTCCCCCGGCAAGGGCTACTGGGTGAAAGCAAATCAGAATGGGTCGATTATTCTATCATCGTGCCCAACTTCGAGTCAGACCAGCCGCATCAGAATAACGCCGACATCAGAATTGCCACCAACTCCACCTTCTGGCGCCGACATCAAACCAAAGGAAGTTCCTACCGAATTTTCTCTTGAGCAAAACTATCCTGACCCGTTTAATCCAACCACCATAATTCCATACGACCTTCCCCAGCCATCGAAAGTGCGGCTGTCGATCTTCAATATGCTGGGAGAAGAAGTCCGCACGCTGGTCAATCAGTTTGAGGGAGCGGGATACAAGTCAGTGGATTTCGACGCCAGTACTTTACCGAGCGGCGTTTACTTCTCCCGGCTCCAGGCAGGCAACTTCGTGGACGTGAAAAAGATGATATTCATGAAGTAACCGTTTCACCATCTCACAAAGGAGCCGACTCGCATTCACCGTGGGTTGGTTTCTTCATTTGATCATCTGGAGAAAACCGGCTGGGCGGGCGTTGGATGAATGATCACGACGTGGTATATTGCAGGGCAGTGTCAATTTCGCGCAGGATTGCTATATTAACATTATTAAGCACGAGGTGATACTCTAAAGCAGCTATGGATAAAAGAAAGGAAAATTTCATATGATCATTGTTCACGATATATTTGTATGTAAGCCAGGCAATGCTTCAAAACTTGCCAAACTGTTTAAAGAAGCGATGGCGAAAGAGAAAAATGTAAGCATAATGACCGACGTAACCGGTCAGTATAACCGCGTTGTCATGGCAAGCTGGTATGACAATCTTTCGGCTTGGGACAAATCGAACGAAGCATACATGAATCCAACGCCCGAGATGAAAGCCTCGATGGAGAAAATGAAGGGCTATACGGATATGTATCTTACTGGGTCGAGAGAAATTTATCGCACGTGGTAGGCTTCGAGTGCCGGTCTTGAAGCGCCGCTGGAAAAGCCCCGTTCAATGGCAGCAACCGGCACGTTGTGTGCCGATACGCCATGCGCCACGCATTTTAGGCAAGGCTAGCTGGTGATAGAGATGAGCTTAGAATGAGTCAAGGGTTCTCGAACGTCTACGACGACAAGGTCCGCGCAGAGGCATATGATAGCCTCGAGTTCGCTGGAACGTATTATTTGGCGTTCCGGGATCTCCCGGCAATCCTGAACGATCACGTTAAGGGCGGGAAGGCCATTGACTTCGGGTGTGGGACAGGACGGTCTACACGGTTCTTACGTCGACTCGGTTTTGATGTTGTCGGTGTGGATATTGCGGAGCACATGCTGACGCGAGCCAGGAAACGCGATCCCGATGGGGAGTATCGCCTTGTTGCGGACGGCAACCTAAATGGGTTTGCGGCAGAGAGCTATGATCTGGTCTTCTCGGCGTTCACCTTTGACAATGTCCCGACGATGGAGAAGAAGGTGCTCCTCTTCCGGTCCCTCAAAGGTCTGCTCAGCCGGACCGGAAGGGTCGTGAGTGTGGTTTCATCACCGGAGATCTATGTCAACGAGTGGGCATCATTCTCCACGAAGCACTTTCCTGAAAACCAAACTGCGAAGAGCGGAGAAAAAGTATTCATTGTGATGCTCGACGTGGACGACCGCCGTCCAGTTGAAGATATCATCTGGATGGATCAGGACTACCAGGAGACATACAAACTTGCAGGGTTGGTACCAGTCATCAGCTACAGGCCCCTAGCCACTCAAGACGAACCGTACATCTGGGTAAGTGAGACAAAGATTTCGCCTTGGGTCATCTACGTCTTGCGACCTGGAGGATGAAGCGATTTCCAAGAGTCTCAGCGATTTGTGAGATCCCCAGGAAGTCATTGAAGCTGAACTGATCATTCCATACACGCGGCCTAGAACACGGCAAACAACGGCCGCTAGGTTCAAGTGAAGATGCCCCCGTGTTCAACAGGGGTCTCGTTGTTCAAAATTTGTACGTCAGAGAAGCGTTATAAAATCTCCCCAATTGGCTGAAATGCACGCCATCATATGTCGTGATTGCGTAGCGTCCATTAAATGTGATGAGATTGGTTTGGACTTTCACTTGGGCGGGATCGTTCAAGATCGCCTGACCTGCGGCGTTGAGCGCCTCATATTTCCATTCGGGGAGCACGTTAAAAATGTTATTAACGTTCGCAGACAGGTTTATGTTATTGAACAGATCATACGAAACTGCGAAATCGCTTACCACTTTCGGGTTAAAAACCGTCTTTAAATTTGAATTCAGCCCGTCTTGTCTGAACTCGGTAGTTCCAAAATAGGTTTCGTTCAGATTCAGATTCCATTTGTCGATCTGGTATGTGGTGGTAAGCACGATTTTCTGCTTGGGCCGGGATGTAAAAAATAATGCTTCCTGCGTGGGGCCGATCACGTCCGTCCCTTTCACCTGCGGTATACCGCTGGTCCTTTCATTTTGTATATTAATATTCCCGGCTAGAGAGAACCCCAACAAGCCGCCGATGTTTATGTTCTTGCAATCGACAACCACGTCAAGACCCTGCGTTCTTGTTTCGATCGAATTCGTAAAGAATTCAACCTGGGAATTCGTAACGGTATCGGTGGTAACTCTGTTGCTGATGACAATTCTGTTCGAGAGTGCGATATTATAGTAGTCGAATGTCAGATTGACATCGTCTGTAAGCCTGGCCCCTAAGCCCAGCGTAAGATTCTTTGACTCTTCGGCTTTCAGGGGTTGCACTCCGAGCAATCTTGCCTGCGGAGACACATTGTTAACCAGGCCGATCGATTGGATTCCCTTCCCCGGAACAAAACTGTATTGCACTCGTTGTGTGTAGATCTGATGCAGTGTCGGAGCCCTGAAACCTGTCGAATAGGATCCCCTCAGGGTGAGTCTGTCTTCAAGAGTCTTGTACCGCGAACTGACCTTATAGACGAATGCATTGCCGAAATCACTGTACCATTCATTTCGGATCGTCCCGGAGAGTAAAAAGTACTTTGTTACATCGTATCCGGCGTCAAGGTAGCCGCCAAAATTATATCGATTGAAAATCCCGGAATTCTCGGGCCTGTTCCCTGCGTACGAATCTGCGCCGACTCCGTCCCATGAGGCCTTATCGCCCGGTACTATTTCATAGGTTTCGTTTCTGAATTCCGACCCGATGCCGATGCTTAGTTCGTCCGTCAGCGCCTTGGCGACATCGAGATTCCAAACCTGGTGTGAAAATTTCGAGCCGCCCGGTTTGAAATTGATCGGGCTGTTTTCCCTGTACAAATCGATCCCGGTGCTGTCTTTCAGTGCGGATCTGTTGTGAGAATTCAATACCGCATAATCCTGGCTATTAAGTCCGAGGGTGAAGCTCGCATCATAATTCCAACCGCTTCTTCTTGATTTGAAGCCGAACGTTGCGTTGTAATCGACGAGGTCGCCGTCAAACGTAGGAACATATCCTTTGTAGGCCGCTGAATCTCCGCCAGCAAAAAAATCTTTCAGATAGGGATAATCTGAGAGAGTCCTCCAATACGGTGTTCTGTAATTAGCATACGAGTTCACTTTCTTGTAGGTATAGAGTCCGTTGGCATAAAAATCCGTATTTTCGGATACGGTCACTCCGCTGTTGACCAAGAATTTTGCGGCCGATGTTGTGGGGGAGGAATTTCTATTTCCTGCATATTTATCGTATGCCAGGAAATTCTTAATATAATTGAGATCGTAGCCTCTCCCCGGATCCCCAAAGTCTGCAAAATCGCCGTCGGGGTCGACGATTCCTGAACGCCGCGCTTCGTTGACTCTCGACAGATCTAGCGTGTAGTTGAAAAATCCCTTGTTTTCGAAAATGGAGGTGCCATTGTTGAAAGCAACACCTACCCGGGCGCCATCTCCGGCGTCTGTTACGCCCGAATTAAATGTCGCAGCTCCGCCCTCCGTATTATCTTTCAATACAACGTTGACCACGCCGGCAATGGCATCGGAACCGTACTGGGCCGATGCGCCGTCTCTCAAAATTTCTACACGTTGAATTGCGTCCACCGGAATAGCGGAAATGTCCACGGCTGTCTCACCGCGGCTTGGGGAAGTTTGAGTATACACTAATGCGCTTATGTTTTTTCGTTTGCCGTTGATGAGAATCAATGTTCTGCTGACTCCCATATTTCTGATCTCCCACGGGTCCAACAATGCTGTCGCATCATTCACCGGAGTCTGGGCTGTGTTGAATGAAGGAACACGATATTGAAGAATTTTATCAAACGAGTTCTGTCCGGTATGAGATATTTCCTGCGATGAAAAGATGTCGATCGGCAGCGGAGAATCTGTAACGGTCCTTTGAGTGGCTCTCGCCCCCACGACCACAACGACCTCCGGCACCTTCAGCTCTTGCGTCTTTAGCTCGACATCCAATACTTTTTCCTCGTTTTCGCGGAGTGAAACGGGGAGGGTTTTGGTTTCGTGACCCACGCTGGAGAAAACAATGTCGTATGTGCCGGGAGGTAACTTGAGCGTGTACTTTCCGTTCTCATCCGTCGAAGTTCCGGTGGCCGTTCCCTTCACGACTGACGGGGCCGCGCCTTTCACAATCACATTTGCACCGGAGAGGGGTTGCCCTTCGCTGGTCACTGTTCCAGTTACGACTTGCGCCATGAGGCCCACCGGCAAGAGGAGCAGCGGAAGGGCAAGGAGCATGATCGCACGTTGCTTATTCATACGTCCTCCAAATGATTTGTGATTACATATGGATGGTGGTGACTGCAATCTCGTGTGGGATATTGGCACTATTCACCCCTCCGAACCCTTCCCGGCATCTGCGGCGGGAATCTAATATATTTGTTGATAGAATCCTAATTCGCGACCTGGTTACACTGGGTATCAGAATGCCCCGCGTGGACCGATTAACGGTTTTGAGAGATATGCGTGGGCTTCTTAGCCGCCCGAAAGTGTCGTCTTGAATCTCTCCGCAAGATTTCGTAAGGTGGTACGAGCAATCCACGATGTCCAGCAAAGCATCAGGGGGGTCGGTAGGTAAGGAAACTGCTAACAAAACTGCTAGCACTTGGCTCGCGCGCGAGAGAAAATCTACTCAAAATCATTGCGCAGTGCGCTATTTTCTGCAGTCCCGCAGCATTCTACGGTGAGGGTTGCGCGTTCGATTCGCGCCGGTGCCACTCATTGCCACTGGTTAAAGAGATTAGCTAATTTCACCTTGACGAACCATCCGGGGGAGGTCAGCCGAAGACGGCATGCCTAAGTCCTTATTACCTGTGCTGGCGTTGATGTGTAGTGTCGTTGTTGCGGTCACAACGGGACAGCAGAAAAGCACTACGGTCATTCGGTCCTCAATTGAGGATCAAAGCATCGGCGTATCCGTGGACAAGCCGGTCTACTTTCCCGGTGACACGGTTCGTTTTGTCATTCAACGAAAAGAAAGCGAGACAACGGCGACCGTTACTCCGATTCTGCCCATTGAAGGAACCACGGTCAATTCAATTGGGGAGTCTGCATACTTTGCAGTCATTCCTCAAACTGTAACGCCCGGATCATACGCTGTCGGGATTAGAGTACTGGACTCCCGCGGACGACGATTTCGGTACGAGACGGATTGTGTTGTGGCTATAGAAGAATACCAGGATGTCGAACAACTCAGCCGGTTCGTCAGCATCATACCCGAAGCGGGAAGCGATGATATCCGGACGGCAGTGACTCTTGACCGTGACCAGCTCCGGAATCTTGAGGTTCGGTTCCATCGGGATAATATTCGGCCTCACATGGGACCCCAGTTCGTTACAGTAAGAACAACAGTACAGTTGCGAGACGGGATCGCAACCCCGTCCTATGAGCGGCGGGTAGTAACATATCGAAGCCACGGCACCCCTGACAAGGATCGGGCAATGTTCATTCAATACCGGACCGCCTACGGTCCTTACGCCTCTATCCGCACCCAGGAACTTGAACATGTGCGAGTGCCGGCGGATTCGCTTCCCGATTGGGCAATTCTTGGTATCCATATCGAACCCGATTACACCATCAAGATCGGTGAAGTGGATCGTTCCAACACCATGACACAGTATTTTCGGGTTCGGGGGCCAACCGTCGAGATAGGATTTTCGCTCGGCGTACCCAAGGTGTTATACGATACGCGAGCCGATGATCCGATTGAATACGGAAACACCAGCGCGATGGTGCGGCTTTATTCCATTAATGCAAGAACGGGAAATCGATTTCCCGTTGGGGCAGCGATAGGGGTTTTTGGCGTCAGTTCGCCCGTTGATGTCGGCGTCGGTCGAGGCGGTCTTGCCACCTCGATGTTTCTGGATATCGCGGAGATGGTAAGAATATTCAATATCGGTTTTGCCAAGAAAGTAAATATCGGTCTGGAATCGGGTCCGTTTTTCACGATTGGAAGAAAGTCGCGATTGTTACTCGTCGCGCAAGTGAGTATTTCACTTTGAAGTTTTACCCGGCTATTGGTTGCGGACGAAAATCCCATCGAGTTTTTTCTGGATGAAGGCGGTATCCACTTTTCGATCTTCCAGAAATTTCAGATAGTAAGTATACTGCGCCATCAGAAGACCCCTGAAATCGGAGACCGCGGGTTCGTTTACCGAGTCGTTAAAAGCTTCGATTGATTTTTCCGCCTCGTCGAATTTCCATAAGAGCATCAGGGGGATGGTCATTAACCTTCTGACTTCCCGATCTTTGGGATTGGCTTCAAGGGCCCTGCCGTAATTTTGCACCGCGAGCTCGTGGTTCTTATTCAGATAGTATGCCCCGCCAAGCCTGCCGTAGAGAAATCCGATTTCAGGATCAGGAGCAGACCGCAGCGGCAAGAGCCGGTCAATGCTTGCTTGTCGACGAGCTATTTGCTCTCCGGCATTCGGGATCATCGCCTGTCCGACATCGATCAGATAGGATGAGCCCCAATAGTAGCTCTTGTACGCCCATTCTCCGACGTTTTCAAGGCGGCGTGCCGAAAGGTCGTTGTTGGCGTTGATGTAAGGGATCAGGCACGGGAAGATCGATGGCGCGATGCACGCCCCCACGATAATCCTTTGGATCGAAGATCCCTGCAATCTGGAGAATAAATGCCGCGAGAGGTCGATAACCAAAAACGTGAGCGGCGCGGCGGCAAACGAAAGGAGATCCCAATCCCGGATCATCCCGAGCAGGGGATTTACCGTACAATTGAAGAGGACTACATAGAACGACGCGAGGCCGTAAAACATAATCCGCGGCTCATTCCGCTTGACGTAACGGCGAAAGAACAGACGGAGTGCAAGAATTATCCACACCGCCGGGGAAACGGTGAGCAAGAACTCCTGGGATACATCCGCGAGGTGCTTGATGGAAAGGAGCGAGTAGGAATGAGGGGGCCGAAGCGGATTCACAATAGGCATGAAAATCGTTGCGGCACGCTCCTCTTGGCCGTCGCCCGTCAGCTGATAGGCGTTGAAATAGAATACGTACGCGAATGCAGCGAAGACCAGCGTGGCAGCGACCGCTAGGACGATACTCCGTCCGCGGAGCATCGAGCCTGCGCGCAACGACCCGCCCTTTGCCTGGGAGAGAATCCCATAGACAAGCGCGGGAAGCAGCAAGACCATTTCCACGTGGAGCCGCACTCCCACGATGAAGAGCCCGATGAGCAGCGGAAACACGTTTTTCCCCTCGAACCACAACCAGGCGGTCATGAAGAAGAGCATTGCGCACAGGTAGACAAGCGTGTAGTCTTCCACGTGGCCGAAAAACAGTTGGTTCGCTCCCGTTGTCACGATGAGCGCGAGGACGAGGATCTTCCATCGCGGCGACGCTTTGAGCGCATGCAGGAAAAACAGGGAAGCGCTGATGAGAACCCCGCCGCACACAGAGCTGACGATTTCAAAGGTCGATTTGATATCGGTCTGGAGGAGATTCGCAAGCGTCTGATGAACCATCCGCGTGAGAGGCTCGGTTTCTCTTGGATTAAGCAGATCGGAAAGGGTGTAGACTCTGGATGACAGCATTCTGAGGAGCGCTCGCGTATCGCCGTACATGTCGGTGGAGATCCGCCAATGATAGAAACAAAATGCGAATCCGGCGCCGATGCCGAGGGAGATCACTGCATATAAAACACTCCTCGAAAGGACGAACCCGTACAAGTTTTCAGCCCACGACACATACCTCGTGGAGCAGAATGGGATCATCAACAATACCCCGACGATGAGGAGCAAAGCCCGAGCGCCCGGAGCGAGGTACGCCAGGTGGTTGACGCCCCAGAGGAACGAAGCCGGAAAGAAGGACGCAATGCCATACAAAGAAATGAGGATCCCGGACAGGCCGAGAGCTGATATGATCAGTTTCCGATCAGCGGTCAGATCGGCAACCGCCGACTTTGCTCCATCACGGAAGGTTTCTTCACTTACTCTGGGTTTTGCCATCAGCTCCCGGGGGCAAATTCGCCTGGTTCACTTGAGTGACGTTTATGCTCATGCCCTCGAACAGCCAGCCTGCTAGTTTCCGATGGTGAGGAGCGAGTGTGACGATGCCAAATTGCGGCTCGTTGCGTTCACTTGTCACTTTGTAACGGAGAGTGACAATTGAATCGGATTCGTTGGCAAATGACCATTCGATCCTGTTCCTTCGTGCATTCACGTCGTAATCAACAAGCCGCCAGCGAAATTGCACAGTCGGCAAGCCGGGGACCCCGAGAGCGGTACTCCACTCCCCAGCCATGAGAAGTGTCGGGATCAAGAGGACTGAACAGACGATGATTCTGTACCCTGAAGTCAGGGAGAGGAGGGGTTTCATCAGTCTGGAAGACTACAAACCGATACTGATCCCGGCAATAATGCCGATGTCGGAAGGGAGAAGCTTGGAACCGAAATAGGCAATTTGATATGTGCCGAATTCGAGCGACACCATGCGGTTGAATGAAATCCCGAGGCATTCGTCAACTGAAGGGCCGAAGAAGAAAGAAGCATCCTGGCCGGTGCCCTGGTCGATCTTCTCGGTTCCGGCCACCAGTCCGAATCCTCCGCCGATGTATGGCGTCGTCTGCGCAGCGGTGAAGAATTTCCTTCCTACCAGCCGGCCGCCAAAATTCGCAAAGTTACCTTCAAGGAAATCAGCCGTGTTCTTGACGTGGAAATACGTAAAAGAAATTCCCAACCCCCAGAGCAGATCGCTTTCTCGAGGTGCGTTCAGCATGGAATAGGCCACGCGGGCACCGATCGTCACCTTCCTACCCTTGAGGTAATGAAAATCAATTTCGCTCGCGTCGTGGCGCGACGGCTCAGCAGCAATATTCTGCTCCGGATTCCCCGGCTCGCGACTCTGACCAGGGGAGGAGGGAGTTGGGTTCAATACAGCCAGGGTCCTCACAGAATCCTTAGCAACCTCGAGACCCGGGGACTTGTCAAGTACAGTCGTAACAAACGATCTCGCGCAATCGGCGACGCCCTTGTAGATGAGCGGCTCCAGGTCGCCGGTTACATCCATCCCGCTGGTTGTCTGTTTGGAAAACAGCGAGCGAGAACAGGAGGAATCGGGTGTAACAGGATACGTGAAACGGAGGTTACAGGCAAAATAGCCCTCTTCGGAGAAGAGACTGATGTTCTCTCCGACTTCGAAGACATCCGCGGATACCTGAATCGGGATGATTTTCACTTGATCTCCGGGGACGACGATCAAGGTGTCAAGCATCGACTTGACAACATCGCCGAGGTCGCCTTCCAGAAGATAAGGGACACTCTTGTTGAACATACCGACGTGGACAGTCCCGATATCCTTTGTTGGTCTGCGTCGACCATCGGTAACGCGAACGATTTTGGCCTTCTCCCGCTTGAGATTTTGCGAGTGCAATTCCGGGTTAGCGAGGTTCGGCGTAAAAATCACCGATGACCCTCCGCAGCCACAAGCGAGGATTGCCGCCATACCGGCGATCGCCGTGAGAAGAAACCTGGGCAGGCTGTATTTCAAGAAACGCTTTTCCCGAAATCTCCGGTTCATTTATGGCTTCGGTGATTCAAGCTCTGCAATGGCCTGTTCGATCTTTGGGGCGAGTTTGCCGACGGCAGTTTTCAACTGGGAATTAACATTCTCATAGATGGCCCAACAGTTTGCGTCGGCGTGAAGGTCCCCTGAAAATGTGTCGCTAAAATTTTCGAGCGGTTTTTCCTTTGCATCAGACTTATGATGCAGGACGAGTTCGCTGAACTCGACGGCGATGCTACCGTTTGTTTTCGCCCCGGAGGTTGCAATTGCGCCGATGAGACCGAAGAAGCTTCCGATCTGCGCACTCGTCGAAAACTCTTGCTGTCCGTACAGTCGCTTGAGTTTGCCCGTCAGGTAGTAATCGGCAGCGCCGTTGTTCTTAGCGAGGACATTCTTGAAGCTCTTTCTTTTTTCGAAGTGTGCGGCAATGATCGCGGCTACTTGGTCCGCAACAGTACCCTTTTTGTAGTGTTGCTCCGAGTTAATACAGCAATGTTTCTCGTCGATATTTGTTTCTCGCTCGCGCACGAAGAGCAGGTCGTTCCCCGGAACCGATTGCCGGATGTCTTCGAATGGTTCGATATCCAAGACGATCCTTCTCGTGACTTCCAGGACTGCGCTTGTGGAATCCCGAAGGGCGACATCTTTGAGATCATACGTGATCTCCCGCATTGGTGTACACCCGCCAAGGCCGATCATGAGGAAGACCGAAAGAATCAATGGAGATCGGAGTTTCATGGGGATTAGTCCTTTAGGAGTTGAAAAATAGTTGGTTGCGCGTGGCAAAGGCGCACGGGAATAACGACGCTGCAGACCACTGAAGTACGGATCAACGCTTTTGAAATGAAATGCCCCCGGGCAGTTCCCGACCGAAGATACGGAAATGTGGTCCGAGAGTCAACAAGACCACACGGAGAGCCTCTAACGATGCTGAATTCCCTGTGTTGAGGAGAGTGGAAAAGAGTCTAAGTCAAGCAGGGCTGCAACGTTGAGTCGAATACCGCGGCCGCAAAGCTATACACGGAGGATCCAGACAGGCAAAGGATACCTTGCTTCTTGCAACTATTATCCGTATCATAACGTATCAATCTACATTGATGTATGAAGGATATTCTAACGTCATTGAAAGCCGTGTCGGAACAGATCCGGATCCGTATTGTCCTTCTGCTCATGAACCAGGATGCCTGTGTATGCGAGCTGATGGCTGTATTCGAGATGGCTCAATCCAAACTCTCCCACCACCTGATCGCGCTGCGTGAGGCGGGCCTGTTGCAGTCCGAGAAGCGCGGGAAGTGGAATTACTATCGCGTCGATACCAATTCGCTGAACCCGACGGACCGCGAACTATTGCGCTCCCTGTCGAGGTGGATGGGGGATGACAGAATCAGCGAAAAGGACAGAGCGGCGCTTGATAGAGTGAAAGAGCTGATGCAAATCTGTTGTTGATAATGCCCAGCCAACTGATGTGAACGTCATTTCGTGAAAGGGATGGTCTATGAAGACGGGCAAAGAAATCAAAGATGCGGTGAAGCAGAAATACGGTCAGATCGCACGAGGCGAGGTTTCTTCAGTTGAGCCGACCGGTTCGTGCTGCGGAACCGAGGATCAAACGGTGGTCAATCTCGCGCTCCGATACGAGGAAGCGGATCAGGCGGCGATACCCGAAGGAGCCGATCTTGGATTAGGATGCGGGACGCCCGCGGCGTACGCGGACATGAAAGAAGGTATGACTGTCCTC
>Ga0099793_10000033_pt1 | contig 25581 bp, 18 predicted proteins | sample Rivendell_Oct201_9_FD_77319 | JGI IMG/M metagenome (GOLD analysis project Ga0099793, IMG submission 77319) | Vadose zone soil and rhizosphere microbial communities from the Eel River Critical Zone Observatory, Northern California to study diel... | ecosystem: Environmental > Terrestrial > Soil...
ACTAATCATATAACAAGAACCATCAAAGGAGTTACTCCAATGCCCCGATCCACTGTACGAATATTGAACCTTAGGAAAGTGCGAGCCCTGTTCGTGACTGTTGTGCTCGTTGTCATCGCCAACATCGCGATTTCCTATGCACAGAAGAGCACGGTTTCGCACAGCCAGCTTACTCACAATAGGTCCGTGGGTTCGCTTCCGAATCCTCCCAAGCCGTAATAAACCACTTTTTCGCATAAGGCTCTAAGCCGGCAACGGCTTAGAGCCTTTTTCATTTATGCCCTCCCCTTTCCTTTCTCACTGTTTTTCTTTATCATTACAGAATCAATCAATCGAATTCTTCCTTAATGGAAAAGGATTACCCGGAGTATCCCGGTCCATTGGTCAGCGCAGAGAGACCATTAGCCCCGAGGAAATGGCGGATATATCTTATCCATCTTATCCTATTCGCTGTTACCTTCATTACTACGACGCTGGCGGGCGTCCAATGGCTAAATAAAGACCCGATAGAGCTAAATAACTTCTCTGTAGGCTTGCCATATTCTTTGGGGTTACTCGCAGTACTCGCCTTCCATGAGTTTGGACATTATTTTGCCGCCAAATTTCATCGGGTACAGACCACCCTGCCATATTTCATTCCATTTCCCCCAATATTTTTGAATCCATTCGGCACCATGGGCGCGGTGATTCGAATCCGCTCGGCGATTCACTCCAAGAAAGCTCTCTTCGACATCGGGATCGCCGGACCCCTTGCTGGGCTGGTCCTTACAATGATTTTCCTGCTTGTCGGTTTCTTCACTCTCCCGCCGAAGGAATATCTCTATTCCATACATCCAACCTATAGGGCTCTCGGAACCATCCCCGAGGGAGGTCTAACTTTTGGCTACTCCGCACTGTTCTGGGTGCTCTGCAAGATCTTTGGTACTACTGGGTTTGTTCCGCCGATGAATGAGATTTATCATTATCCGTTCCTTTGCGTAGGATGGTTTGGCCTCTTCATTACCGCACTGAACTTGATTCCAGTTGGCCAGTTAGACGGAGGCCATATTTTGTATGCTCTTCTCGGCAGGCAACAAGGAATCATAGCGCGAATATTTTTTGCCGGCCTGATCGTGATCGGCCTCTCGGGCTTCCTACCGCTCTTCGGCAAGAATATACAGATAGGAACCGTCAGTTGGCTCACCTGGTGCGCGATACTCTACTTTCTTATTAAACTCGACCATCCGCCGATCGAGGATGAGTCGGAGCTTGACGGGACCCGCAGATTCCTGGGTTGGTTCACGTTTGCCACATTTATTCTGACGTTCCCGCCGATACCCCTCGTTGAATTGGGATCACATTGATGCCGAGCTCCGAAGAATCCCCGCGAGGCAATGCGCATTCTTGACTTTTCGTCAATTATTCGTTAGCTTCGAATTGCATTCGGCCCAATACCTTCAGCAGAACTCCTGAGTCTTGTTACTCGTTTGATTTTTTGATGTAGTATCTGCAATCCCTGAACGGGTAAAGTGGGCTTTGTATCACCGGGTGGTTTCCTTTCAAGAGGACCGGTTATATGACCACTCGGTTTTTTTATGCCATTGGGATCGAATGATAAGACTGGTACCTTCATACGCCGCCGGCATCTGTCTGAGTCTCCTACTCCTATCGTGTGAGAAAGAGAATACCGGCCTGATTGAAATACCCCTCGCAGCTCCCTTCGTCTCATCGTTGCGAATCACCACGCCATTCATCAATATCGACACGACTACCGGTGGGGCCGTCCAGCGGCAACCCGACGGTACATACACCATCCTGGACACAGTGGCCGCGAATGTGACCAACATTAGTGGCCTGCAGAACATCCGAAAAGTTCGATATTACCTTTACGAGCCAGGCATCCAGAACTACTTCGCTTCCGGAACGATGCGACTCATTAGTTCGACCGACACTGAGGCGATTTATGGAGCTCCGCTCTCCTTTACAATCAACCGACCAGATGTGGGTGCCTATAGAACCGAGGTGGTCGCGGAAAATCAATCTGATTTCTTGAGTAATTCCCTTATCGCGTCGATCCTAATAACCCGCGAAAATAAACGCCCCCGGCTATTCGGTCTCTGGGCGCCAGACACTCTTCAGCGGCCGACATCAGGGACTCGCCCTGTCCGTTTCGCGGCTAGCGCCAGTGATTCTGATGGCGCCGCAGATATCGCAAAAGTCTTTTTCCGGAGCATCAATTCAAGCAGCCCGAATTTCGAGTTTCAGCTCTTCGACGATGGAAGGCTTGCAGTTACGGGAGATTCGATCGCTCATGACGGCCGCTACGCGTTAGTACTCCCGATCGACTCGACCGCAACACTTGGGACAAAGGAGTTTCGATTTTGGGCACGAGACAAGGCAGGCGCCTTGAGCGATTCCCTCGTCCATTTCATCACGGTTACCCCATGACGTGGCTGAAAGTCACAAGACTCGCTGGGGCCGTTTGCCTCCTGCCTATCTGCCTATCCTGTCAACAGGTGGCGTTTGCGCAATCAAAATTTTTACCCCACTATTCGATCTCCGGCATCGCTGGCCAACTCTCATCCCTTCCTCCCAGCAACAGTGTCTCTCAGATCGATATGGATGGTTCCGCTGTGATCTGGATCGGTACGAGCAAGGGAGCAGCACGAAGCCTTGACCGTGGCGCCTCATGGGAAAGCTATCGGTCAAACCCTGCGTTCGCCAATGAAGGAATATTTGCACTCACCGCAATCCAACAGACAGTCTGGGCTTCAACGGGCTTCGAGAAGAAAGTAAGCGACGCGAACGTGCAGACTGGGAGCGGTTACGCATTCTCGACGGATGGCGGAATGAGCTGGAAGCACCTAAACCAGACGCTCGACGGGCGAGGTGACAGCATCATCTCATACGGAATCAATGATTCCATCTGGATGCTACCTGTGGTGGTCCCGGAACAGAATGTCACATTTGACATCGCTCTTACTCCGGGAACAGTATGGATCGCGAGCTGGGCGAGTGGTTTACGGAAATCGACGGACAATGGGGTTACCTGGAAACGGATCCTCCTCCCTCCGGACAACAAGAGTTCAATCAAGCCGACAGACACTCTCTGGTCATATCTCCCCAGCGATTCCTTGAAACAACGCAGAATCTACGATAGATTCAATCCGACTCAGAATAATAATTTCCTTGCGTTCGGAGTCTATGCGGTTGACCAGGATACGATCTGGTGCGGAACCGCGGGGGGAGTCAATAAGTCAACCGACGGTGGATTGAGCTGGATCCGGTTCAATCATCAGAACCAAGCAGCCCCGATTCTCGGCAACTGGGTCATCGCAATCGGCGAACAACGATTCGCTGGAAAAAGCAGAATCTGGACAACCAATTGGAAAGCTGAAGATCCGGATGAGCAGTTCGGCGTGAGTTACACGGATGACGGGGGGAAATCCTGGAAAAATCTCCTACACGGAATCAAGGCCTACGACTTTGCTTTCAAAGATTCCATCGCATACATCGCGTCTGATCAAGGTATATATCGCACGCCAGATGGCGGCTTAAGCTTCAGCAAAGTCTCGTCAATCACGGATCCCTCGACACGTCAAGTCATCGCATCAGCTAGCGTCTTCTCGGTCGGAGTTGTGGGCGATACAGTGCTCGTTGGAACGGCCGACGGAATGGCAACCACTCTCGATAATTCTCAAAACCCGTTCGGTTCCCAATGGCGAATACTACGTGCCTACCAACAAGTCGGAGCATCCGGTGCGACCTACGCCTATCCCAACCCCTTTGCACCGAATCTGGAACTGGTGAGAATTCACTATGCGCTGGATCCTGCATTGAGGACCGCGTTTCCACAGACCCAGGTGGTGACAGTTGAAATTTTTGACTTTGGGATGAACCGGGTCCGAACTCTAATTCACGGTGCACAACGGGCTGGATCGGAATTTGATGAGCTCTGGGACGGCCGCGATGATCAGAGTAGGATTGTTGCGAACGGGGTCTATTTCTACAGGTTAAGGATCAACAATGATGTCCCGCGGTTTGGCAAGATATTGGTATTGCAGTGAGATGAAGAGAGCACCGTTCTCGGTTCTTATTTTGCTCTCGTTCTTCAATACTGGCACTGCACAAGTTGCCGGAAGCGCAGGCGCTTTCGCGAGGATGGGATCGGGTGCGCGCGGGATGGGAATGGGCAATGCGATGACCGCCGTTATTACCGGTGAGATTCAGAGCTATTACAATCCTGCACTAGCGGCCTTCTCCGATCAACGAACTGCAGGCGCAACGTTCGGACTCCTTTCTCTGGATCGGCATCTGAATTTCCTCAATTATGTGCAGCCGATCCGGCCGACCGGTGGAATCTCTTTTGGTCTCATCAACGCGGGAGTCAGCAATATTGATGGAAGAGACGCAGATGGTGAAAAAACCGGCGAGCTTTCCACTTCTGAGAACCAGGTATTCCTCGCATTTTCGAATCGGATCGACCCGCGTATCGCTATCGGCATCGCGGTGAAGCTTTACCACAGCAAACTGTACGACCAGGTGTCCTCGACGACTGTGGGCTTCGATCTCGGACTCTGTGTCCTGGCTACCGATGAAATTTCTATCGGCGCGGCAGTGCAGGACCTCGGCTCCAAGTACAAGTGGGATACTCAGGCAATTTATGATCAAAACGGAAAATCTACTGAGGATAAATTTCCCAATCTCCGGCGTATAGGAATTGCATACCGACTGCCGGCAAATTCAGGTGTGATTTCCGCTGAGTTCGAAAATTCGTCACTTCGAACAAATGTGATCCGTATCGGCGCCGAATACACGCCATTGGAGAATTTCGCATTTCGCGGAGGAATTGATCGACTGGATTTCAGCGAAGACGCGACCGGGGCGAAACCTACGTTTGGATTTACTATCCGAAATTCATTCATTGATTGGACGCCATCGCTCAGTTATGCGTACGTGTTTGAAGCATTTGCTCCACACGGAATGCACATTATCACATTGTCGACTATTTTTTGACCGATGATCGCTCGTTCTTTCCTCATCTCATGTTTCCTTATCGTTGTTTTTTGGACGACCGGGATCGGACAGGTCGGACAGACGGGTCTGGCATTTCTAAAACTCGGGGTCGGGGGGAGGGCACTCGGGATGGGGGAAGCATATTCGGCGATTGCGACGGACCCGTCCGGTATGTACTACAACCCGGCGTCGCTCGCATTGGCTTCTTCTGCCCAGCTCCTTTTAATGCACAAGGAGTGGATCCAGGATGCCAAGACCGAATTCATCGGAGCAACAACCACCATGGGAAAGGTGACGCTTGGCATCAGCATAAACTCGACAAGCATAAACAATATTGAAATTCGTGAGGGCCCGGGTCCTGCCCAGGGTTCGTTTGACTCGCACAACGCCGCAATCGGAATCTCCGGAGCCTATCGGTTTGATACCTCCTTCAGCATCGGAGTAACCGGAAAATATCTCTACGAGAAGATTCTTGTCAATGAGGCGTCGGGACTTGCTGTCGATCTTGGCGGATGGTACCTCACACCCTGGAACGTTCGGCTGGCGCTTGCCGTCAACGACTTGGGCTCGCTCAACGAACTGGAGTACGAATCGACGAAACTGCCGACGACGATCCGGGCGGGAGGAGCGTATGAAATTCCTCTTCCGTCGATCGATGGAACGCTGACTGCCGCGTCCGACATCGTGACAATCACCGGAGAGAAGAAGACACACCTCCATCTTGGGGCTGAAATAAACCACCGGCAAGCCTTGTCGGTCCGCGTCGGATATCGGACCGGTTATGATGCCCGATCATTTTCGACGGGTGTCGGGTTCCGATATGGGCTGTTTCAGATTGATTATGCGTTTGTTCCGACAAAGTTCGATCTGGGTTCGACGCATACGTTTTCCTTGCTGATCGATTTTCGATGAGAGGGATGTGATGAAACTCTCGCTCGGAGTTGCGTTTTCCAGCACTGATTATCATCTTATCATATCATGATGTACAAACTACTGTCGAACATCCTCCTCGCCAGCGTCCTCACTATCCCGGCAGAGGGCTGGGGGCAGAACAAAGACACCAAGGGGAAGCCTGAGCTGAAATGGAAGCCTTTCGATAACGGCTTTCTCGAGGCCCAAAAAGGTAGGAAGAAACTGATGCTGGATGTCTATACCGACTGGTGTGGGTGGTGCAAGAAACTCGATCGTGACGTTTATGGCGACGAGCAGGTCTCACGATACCTGAATGATAGGTACGTAGTCGTGAAATTGAACGCCGAGGACACCTCGACCGTCAGTTACAAGGACAAGAAATATTCCAAGATTGACCTTGCGAGGTCTTTTGGTGTATCGGGCTATCCGACCATCATATTTTTCGATTCAAATGGCGACGCCATTAATTCCCTCGGTGGCTACGTCGCCGCAGATAAGTTCCTCCAAATCGTGAAATATATCGGAGGTGATTACTACAAGTCGATGACATGGGAAAAATATCAGGAAACAGCGGATTCACAGAGTCCGAAGGAGCACCGGGATAATCGGTAATGCGGTTCGACCACGGAACCGCTGTCATTTCTTCACTTTCGATTGTTTGCTTCTATATCCACCGATATCGTAACGTCGTCGCCGAGCAACATTCCACCCATATCTAATTTTCTGTTCCAGACAATTCCATAGTCTTTGCGGTTAATCTTGAACGAACTGTGGAATCCGGCCACCATATGATCACCTGAGCCTCCCACGCCCAAGATCTCGACAGGGATCGTGATACTCTTCGTCGAATCCTTGATTGTCAACTTGCCCTCCAGGAAAACGCCGGCGTCGGTCTTGTACGCCTTCGTACTCTTGAATTTCAGTGTCGGAAAGGAATCGACATTGAAAAAATTTGGGCTTCTAAGATCCTGGTCTCTACCCTCATTGTCGGTATTGATGCTCTTCGCCTGCACCACGGCGTCCACGGCTAGCTTTTCAACGTTTTGAGGATCGTACTCGACCGTACCGCTGAAATCTGTGAACCGGCCCGAAACTTGAGCGAAGATGTGACGAATCGTGAATCCCATGTGCGAGTGTCCGCGGTCGATTTTGAACGTTTCAGCTTGCAGAAGACCCACGAGAATCGTGGAGATTGCGATGATCGGGATGACCCGAAGAAACTGTTTCATTTGTTGCTCCTATGATGGTGTGATGTGATTTAGCTTGCTACGATCTGGATTTATACCTTTTCTACTGCCGCTCGCGGCATAAACCTTAACCGCTCAACCGCCCCAACTATGCCATCGAGATCAACCATTTGCATACATTCAAGATCGTAGGGACATTCTTGCTTCCAGCACGGAGAGCAGGCAAGACCTTCGGGAATGAGCTTTACGCCCCGGTCGAAGAGATCCACCTCGGGGGGGCAACTGACACCGAACCACACGATGATATATTTCTTGAGCGCGATACCAACGTGCATCCCTAACGAGTCGCCTGTTATGATGACATCGCAGATATTCTCATAACAAATTCCGCGCCGCAAACCCTCCGTTGTCGGCGTGCTCAGGACTTTCTCCCCCGCTTGCCGGACAATCTCAGCATTGCGCTCGGTATCTTCCGGTCCACCCAGCAGGACGAGGCGTACGCCCTCCCGCTTCGACAATTCGCGAATGAGAATGATGTGCTGATCAACCGTCAGTTTTTTGTTGGGATACGCAGCCGAACACCCCGTGTTAAATCCGACGACCAAGTCATCGGCGGCCATCTCATTCATCGATTTGTACGCATCACAAAATCCCCGTTCTTCTTCCGACAGAGGCATGACGTACTCATCCCGCCGATACTTCAGGCCCATGGTTTCGGTAAGTAATTGGGAATTCGACTTTTGATTTGCACGAAATTTCAAAAAATCATTAAGTCCGAGGCGGTAATTATGTTCCGCTTCCCGGTTTAGCGGAACGATCTTCCCGTCCGGGTTCAGGCCGTAGCCGAGCTTCTTTCCGGCTTGGAGAGACATCGTAAATGCGCACGCGTGGACCGACTTATCAATATTCATCACAATGTCAAAGCGCATTGACTGAAGTTTCAGCCACGCTTCAGGTTCCCATACAAAGACGCGATCAAGGTAGGGATTGTGATCGAGCAGGTGGGCTGCATTGATCAGGGTGATCCAATAAACGGAACTCGCAGGATATTTTCTTTTGATCGGCGCGAGAAGAGTTGTGGTTACCAATACGTTACCCATTGCCTCGAGGTTTACGATAAGAATCTTAACCCCGATCTTGTGTGGATCGACGCACTCCTCGAGGCAATCGAGCGAAGGAAAGCAGGGCTTGTAGCCGGTGAAATGCTTGCAGTCCGGAATGACCGTCGCCCGCCGGTTGGGGGCTTTTCGCGCCTTACTCCGCGCTTTCATGGTGAAAAGCCAGGCTGTTACGTGCAACCAGACGCTGCGCGCCTGCAAAAACATCCTCCGCAGGGAGCTCTTCCATGCAGGGGTTGCCGATGGGGCATGTCGTGAAATTGCAACCCAGGCAAAGAATGTTTTGATTCTGTATGACCTCGTTTGGCGCACCTACGGGGCCTTGAAGGGCGGGATTCGTGGGGCCGAATATCGCGACGACCGGCGTTCCCACGGCCGCAGCAATGTGCATTGGACCCGAATCGTTCGTGACAAGCATCCCACAGCGGCAGAGGATTGCAGCAAGCTGTTTCAGATTGCACGGCGGGATCAGGACTGCTGGATGACGCATCAAGTTTCGAATTTCCCCAGCGATCATCTCTTCGCCAGGACCCCACACCACCAGAATGCTTGCCCCGAGTCTCTCCACAAGCATATCACCCAGCTCGGCGAAATGCCGGCCGCGCCATCGTTTCGTCAACCAGCCACCCCCGGGATTCAGTGCAATCACAAACTTATCAACGAATTTTTCGCCCTCGAAGAACTCCTTTGCAAATCCGTCGGCTACCGGAGTGACCGGAAATTTCAGTGGTGTATCTGTGATGGGGATATCAATCCGGCGGAGGGCATCGAGGTTGAAGTCGACATTGTGGACTCGATCTCCGCGTGGTTCAGTCACAACATTGTAGCAATATTTCCTCCATCCAAAGCGGTATCCGACTCGATAACGGGCGCCGCTTAAGAGTGTGACCAAGGCACTGCGAGGGTTTCCAAAAAGATCGATTACCAAATCGTATTGCTGACGGCGCACGTCGAGAATCAGGCCGATGCTGTTGTCATTCTTGGCATCAAAGATAATAACCGAACTTAGTGTGGGATTTCCTTCAACGACCTCTCGGCTCCGGCGTTCGGTGAGAAAATCCAATTTAGCGTCGGGAAATGCAGATCGCAGACTTTTAAGGACGACCGTTGAGAGCAAAACGTCGCCGATCGCGCGAAGCTTGATTACGAGGATATTCTTGATGAGACTCTGATCGAGGATCATTGAGGTGCTTGCAAGAATTTACCGATTCAATATAGAAAATCATCTCTTGGCATTCAAGAAGTGCGCCGCCCGGATGCAAGGATTCAGGGATCAGAGCTCAGGTCATAAGGGTAACCACTCATCGCTCAAGAAATGTTACTCCTGCGCGGATGGCATATTTCGTGAGCTCAGCAACGCTGTAGATATCGAGTTTTTCCATGATATGTTGTCGGTGCCCCTCAATTGTTTTAACACTCACCTTCAACTGGTAGGCTACCTGCTTCGCTGACTTGCCCTCAGCGATAAGTTGGAGAACTTCGCGCTCTCTTGATGTGAGGACAGACGATTTGTCCTCGGAGAGGTGGTGAACGTAATCTTTTACCACCGACCCTGCCACCGTCGGACTGATGTAGATCTGTCGTGCTATCACCGAACGAATTGCGCGTTCCAGCTCATCGAGGGCACAATCCTTCAGGAGGTACGCCGATGCCCCAGCTTTCAGCATTTCAGTGACAAATTGCTGGTCTGAGTGCATCGAGAGCGCAATGACCTTAATTGCGGGATTTTCTTCGATGATGCGTCTGGTTGCTTCCATTCCATTAAGATCTGGCATACTGATATCCATTATGACGATGTCGGGATTAAGCTCCTTCGCCAGTTCAATTGCCGCTCTACCATTTTCTGCGAGCCCGACAACATTAATGTCTAAATCATGCTGAAGAATACTTCGGAGCCCCTCGCGCACAATCTGATGGTCATCGGCGATTATGATTCGAACACCCATGCTCAGGTTCCCCTTGCTCCCATGGCCATAGGACGATTTTGTATAATCAGTTTCACATTGGTGCCCGATCCTCGCTGTGAGACGATTTCCATCCGCCCGCCAAGAGAATGCAATCTCTCCCTGACGCTAAAGAGGCCGAAAGCATCGTGTTGTTTCACGTTGTCCTGAATGCGTTGGGCATCGAAACCACAACCGTCATCCCTAATTTCCACGCAGATGCGATCCCGATCTTGGTGCACACTTATCATTGCATTTGTCGCGTCCGCATGCTTGATGATGTTGACAATAACTTCCCGAGTGGCGTGAAAGAGTAGATTGCTTAGATCCTGATGAATCGAAAGCGGCTGAGAATCAGCGTTGAGGGAGAATTGGATTTTATGTTCTCCCTGGAATCGCTTGCAGAGCCATTCGATTGCTGGAACCAGCCCGAGCTCATGCAGAATTGGAGGGCTCAACTCTAAAGTAAGTTTGCGTGTATCGGAGATGGATTTTTCAATCATATCTTGAATCTCTCGAAGTCGATTATCCGATCGTGCCCGACGAGAGGATCGCTGAAAAGACTGTAATTTGATCTTGCAAAACGCCAGTGTTTGACCAATTGAATCATGGAGATACATGGAGAGACGACGACGCTCGCGCTCTTCAGTCGCAGAAAGGTCGAAGGCGAGAGCTCGAAGTTTTTCCTGGTAAGCGACGAGGCTCTGCTCGGCGAGCACACGCGCAGCGATTTGGTCCTCCAGAGATAAGACTGTTTGCGATAATTGGGCGGTTCGCTCAAGCACCTGTTCTTCCAACTGGTGTTTGTACCGCCACAACTCATCTTCAGACCTCCTACGCTCGAGAACTTCTGTCTGAAGGCTTTCATTCGTGGTATTCAGCTCGGCGGTTGCCTCAGTAATCTTTCGTTCAAGCAGCCGGTTCCGATTATTGATGGCCCTCGTTCTGGAGACATACGATATCGTGGCAGATGAGATCAAGAATAGAATCGCACTACTGCGAAACCACCATGTCATCCAGAAAGGTGGTGCAATCCAAAGGCGAAGAGAAAACCCGCGCTCGTTCCACACGCCATCGTTGTTGCTTCCCTTGAGATGCAATATGAAATTCCCGGGATCTAGATTGGTATAACTTGCATAGCGCCGAGCTCCAGAATAGATCCAATCGGCGTCAAAGCCCTCCAGCATATACGCATACTGGTTCTTTTCCGGTCTTGTATAATCCAGGGCGGCGAATTCGAACGAAAACCTGTTATCCTTGTAGGATAGTTGTACCGGGTTAGCATCGTAGCATGCATCCGCAAGGTCCTTTTCTCTATCACCAACCTTGAAAGAAGTTAGAACGATGGGGGGAATATTTGGGTTATCGTGAAGACTATCGGGGAAAAAACTGGTCACACCATTGATCCCGCCGAAGAACAATTCGCCGTGCCCGCTCTTGAAGTAAGCTGATTGATCGAATTCATTGCTTTGCAGTCCATCACTAGCGTCGTAGTTTCTGCAGGTCTTCGTCGACGGATCAAACCTCGAAATTCCGTCGTTTGTGCTCAACCAGAGTTTTCCGTGACCGTCCTCAAGGATACCAAAGATGATGTCATTGGGCAACCCATCTCTTCGAGTAAAATGAACAAATTGATCGCTCGCGGGTTCAAAACTGTTTAGACCCTCGGGGGTGCCAGTCCACATAGTTCCGGTCTTACTCTCGCAAATGCAAAGGACGATGTCGTTGCTCAGGCTTGACGGGTTTGCCGAATCGTGCCGATAGCGCTTAAGCATATTATTATGTGGATCGAATTGAACGAGCCCTCTGGTAGTTCCAAACCACATTGTATGAGAGTGATCCTCAATGATTGCATAAATCCGATCATTCTCCAAGCTTGTGGGAACCGTTTTTCTTGCAAGACCACTCTCGGCGTATCTCCATTTTCGGTCAAACTGGCTGACTCCAGATGTAGTCCCTAGCCACAACGTTCCGATATGGTCTACAAACATCGACATTATCGTCTTGGATCCAATGCCCAGACGATATCCTCGACCATCCTTGTACTGGCGAACGATCTTCTTGTGACTGTTAAACTTGTTGAGACCGCCTGCCCATGTTCCTATCCAAAGCTCGCCTCCCTCGTCCTCGATGATAGACATTACGCTGTTATCACTCAAACCGTTGGAATCGAGGGGATGGTGCCGGTAATGTTCGTACTGGTTACTGGCACGGTCGATCCCATCGAGACCCCCGTTGGAGCCAATCCAGAGTCTATTATTACGATCACAGCAAATGGACCATACTCTTTCGTCGCTCAACGAATTGACCTGGCCGGGAATGCGGCGGTAATTAGAGAACTTCTTTGCCCGCGTCCTAAACCTATCTAGACCTCTGGTTGTCCCTAGCCATACGACTCCGCCTCGATCTTCATAGATGCACATGACTATATCATCACTCAGGCTCCAAGATGCCGCCGGATCGTGCACAAAATGACTCGAACCCCTAGCTCTGGAGTCATAGATCTCTAGTCCGCCTGCCGATCCCACCCACATTGAACCGTTACTCTCCCTTGAGATACAGTAAATATAATTTCGATACACTCCATCTGCTTGCTCAACGGGGTATCGATAGGCTCTGATCTGCTTGCCGGATGTGTCCAGAATGTATAGCCCCTGACTCGTACCCACCCAAATGGAACCTGATCCATCTTCTTGGATTGATTTAACGATGGTGCCGGGTGATAGAGCATCACTATCTAATCTAAGTGAGTAGCGGATCAGGACTTTGGTTTTTTGATCAAATCTAAACAGCCCTTTTGTTGTTCCAATCAACATGATTCCAGTCTTCGTGGCATAAATGGTAATAACCGTATCAGAGTTGGGGCGATCTGGCACCATGTCGGTTTTGAAACCAGTAGATTTATTATCAACGGGAGTGAGTACGAAGAGCCCGCGTCCCTGCGTTCCAACCCACATCGAATGATCGGGACCCCCGCAGATCGTCTCAACTATTTTATCCTGAAGAGGGGTGGTACCCATTGAGCCACCCTCAATACGAATGAAAGCGTCGGTAGCCTCATCAAATTTGTTGAGCCCGTTTTGTGTTCCGATCCACACGCTTCCGAATGCATCTTCTGCTATCGCTGTGACATAGTTGTCTGATATCGAGGTTGAGTCATATGCATTATGGCGGTATACCGTAAAACTATACCCGTCGAACCTATTCAAACCGTCTTGCGTGCCAAACCACATGAAGCCTTTGTTGTCCTGGAATATACAATTTACATGGGCCTGCGAAAGGCCTTGTTCAATCGAAATGTGTTCAAACTCCTTTTGATAGTCTTGCGCGGTAAGGAGCCTGATACTGAAAGAGAAGAGTAAGAGTTGAATCGTTATAGCAGAAACTATGTATCGCCCAAGTGCGTGTTCCGGGATCCTACGAGCAAATTCAGAAAGAGAAATCCCGGATCTTGATAGGGTTCTCGTCATTTTTGTTTCTCAGTCAAAGATCGGTGGTAATCGCGAGATGGTAAGTGGTATACGCTCCCTATCTGCTATTGGAGAGGGCGACTACGGGGCAACGGTCATTTACCCAGATCTTATCACCGTGTTACTTTCGAGCATGCACAAAGTGCCTATGAGCATGCGCCTCCCCAGGGCAATTCGTGTACATAGCTGCCTCCCGCTTAACCATGTATGAATTAATATAATGTCGTAATATTACTTCTCAGAATCCACTTCTCCCACGAGGACATAGGCAAATATCGCAGCCAACCGATGAAGATTTGTTTTGAAAAGCACAAATCTCCGCAGTTCAGCGCGCCAAGAGCAACTTCTTCGCGGGCAAGGAGGAGACACTCACCCCTTGGGTCGTGCTGAGGCGATAGAAGTAAACACCACTCGAGACCGAAATCCCGCTCTGATCCCTCCCATCCCACGATACGCGATATCGGCCAGAATTCTGACTTTCATCCACCAATGTCGTTACCTCCCTACCCATGACATCGTATACGCGAAGAATTGTGTGAGCGAGCTCGGGGAGAGCGTACTCGATCGTCGTAACGGGGTTGAATGGGTTGGGATAGTTTTGTTCCAGTCTATACCCCGACGGAAGAATTCTCGAGCCGGCTGCTTCATCGTACGACACGGCGAACGTGCCGAGCGATCCTACCCGGGCAGAGATGGTTCTGTTCCGGACATCAACCCAACTTGCCACGGGGGTCCAGCCCGAGCCGTTGGAGTGAACAATCGAGAGAAGTCCTTCCTTTCCACGTTCGACCTTGTCGGTATTGTAGCGCAGTGATATCGAAATTGGTGAGGTGAAATCCCTCGAGGGGCCTAGCTCATATGTCCGGCTCACAATCGTTCCTCCCGTACCATCGACGGGAATCACCGTAAAATACGTATCCTCCGTTAACGCATCCGCCGGAACCGCGATTGAAACTTCTCCGTCGTCGCTTGAAACAGTTTGCGCTGATCCTCGCTTCAGGAACAGCGTTTGAAATGTTCGTTGTCCCGAGAGGGTATTCCCGCCGGAATCCAGCGCAGTAACATTGATCGTTATCGTACCCGTTGCGGTGAACTCATAGCTCGCCTTGAAGAGGCTTGGCGATGTCTGCACGAGCGTGGGAGAAGTTGAAGATCCTCCACTCGTGATCACCTGCATCGAAGGAAATGTTGAAAGACCCGTATCGGATGCAACATAAAGGTCGACGTAGCGCGAGATGAGTGGATTCTGATGCACGGAAATGCTGAGATGGGTCCTTGGCAGCACATTGATCGGGGCTGTGGTCTTGTACATACCGCGGCCGTGAGTGGCGGCGAATAGATACTGATCTCCGCGAAGATCGAGGTCCGCAACGGAAACATTGGCAAGTCCGCCGTTCTGCTGGATCCAGTTCGTCCCACCATTCGACGTCTCAAAAACGCCGAGGTCGGTGCCGATGATCCAATGGCTGGAGCTGGCTGGATCAATGACGATCGTATTCACGGGGATATCGGGTAAGTCCCCGCTGACATCCGACCATGATGTTCCGCGATTCGTAGTTCGGTAAACATGACCCCCTCCGTATCCGGAATAGACGACGATTGTCTTATCTCTGTTCGCTGGATCGATTGCGAGCGCCTTTACGTAGCGGTTCGGGAGCGGGGCGACTGTCACATCCGTCCATGTCCCCGCATTTGTCGTAACGCACACCCTGGCGTTCGCCGTGCCGCTTCCGCTCGTACCGATGTAAATCGTCGAGGATGAGGACTTCGCTTCCGCCAGCGCCGTGATCACGGATCCGGAAGAACCAACGGCTCCCGCGCCATCTCCTGTAAGATCTCCGCTCACGGCTGTCCAGGATCCACCCCCGTTTGTCGTACGGAAGACCCTGTAGGTGCCGGCGACGAGTATAAGTGGATTTGACGGATCCATCACAAGCGGCGCAATAAATTCACAGCGGTCGGATGTACCATCCGATAATGTACTACCCGTTGTGGGAATTCCAGTCATGGACTTCACCCACGTACTCGGATTGCCGGAGCTAACCGACTTAAGGATACTCAAGTACACATATTCAGTATAAACAGTTGTCGGGGTGGAATAATCGACAGCGGTTGCTCCTCCGTCTCCCCCGATTACCATCTGCCATGAAGGCGCTGCAAGCGTGCGCAGCGTTCCGTTGTCTTGCGTTCCGGCGTAATAGATTTCCGAGGTAGGGTGAACCGCCCCGCTGTAAAGCTGCGTGATGGAAAGATTGTTATTGATCGCGGAAAAGGATGTTCCGCCATCGGTCGACCTGTACATCCCGCCGTCATTCCCGAAGTACATGGTGGATGGATTGCCCGGACTGAAGGCGATTGCATGCTGATCGACGTGGACGAATGGTGTTCCGTATCCATCGCTGATGCGGCTCCAATTCATCCCTCCGTCGGTGGACCTGAACAAGTTGATTCCCCCGGTGTAGACTTTATTTGCGTCTGCGGGATGAACCACTATCACGTTATTATACCACCCCTGTCCTCCGAGGTGCGAATTGTTGACGCCGATGGAGTTGTCGATCGGTTTCGTCACTGCCGACCACGTGGTGCCGCCGTCGGTCGTCTTCTGAATGCTATGAGTATAGTAATTTGAGTCCGCAAGACACGCGTAGAGAACCAGCGGATTGCTGGGGGCAATCGCCAGGCTGATTCTTCCGTATTTCGTGGAGGTTGCGGGAAAGCCGCCCGCCAATTTCGACCAGCTCGTTCCTCCGTTCGTGGTCTTGTAGATCCCGTCGGTGAGGAATAGGCCAAATGCCGCATACATTGTGTTGTAGTCAGATGGATTTGCCACAAGGTCCAGGCATCCGGAGGAAGTCGTGACGGTGGTAAGCTTCGACCAGCTTGCGCCCGCGTCACTCGTTTTCCAGATTCCCCCCAGCATCGCCGCATAAAGCGTATTGTGATCATCCCCCCGGATGACGAGCTTGTTGATGTAGTAGTAATAATTTGGCGATACTGTCCCTGAAAAATTGGTGAGCAGATTCCAGGTTGCACCGGCGTCGGTCGATTTGAGGACGCCCGCCCCGCGGAGCGCGTCCACGTTAAAGTAGCCCTCCCCTGTTCCCGCGTAAATAATGCTGGTATCCGTGGGATCGATGACCATTGTGCCGATGACGAGATTTGAGGCAAGATCTGTTGTGGGAGCCCAGGATGCGCCTCCGTTCGTGCTCTTCCAGATTCCGCCGCTCACCGATCCGCAGTAAATCGTATTCGGATTGAGTGGATTGACCGCGATCGAACGCACGCGTCCCCCGATAGTATCCGGTCCGACCGCGTTCCACGATACCGAGGCAGGGCTAAACTCTGGTTTCACTTTGTTGTTGCGGCTAATATGCGCGAGCGCTTTTTCCTTCCAGTCGGCAGGAATATGGCCTGTCGGGTATGCGCGCTGATTGTTATACCAGCGCAAGGCTTCAAAGGCATGTGTCGCCTCAAGCCGGGCGCTGCGGTTTTCTTCCGTGTTGGACGTCTGATTGGCGCGTGGAGGACTTAGACGGACAACAACCTGGATTGTCAAAAGAAACGCCGCTAGAGCCGCGACCGGTCGAAGGATCCGTGATTTCATAGTTTCTCGAATGATTGAGTTAGTGTGTCTCGATATCGACGATCACCCACCCTTTGTCTTGAAGAAGGGATTCCTTTCCGGTGATTCTTTCTCCCGGTTTAGCGGAAAGTAGAGTCATCAGTCTGTTGTTCCGCTCATTGGACCGATCGCATTTCCCCTGTGCATCCAGAGCGTACTCGGGTGAAAGGACCATGCGCCGGCCCGAATCAGCTGCGGTTTCCATCCCTTCGGTGTGCAAATCGGTGGAAATAAGACTAACAAACAATCTGTAGCGCACATCGTCGAGCACCGCGACGGACTCAACCACTGCGGTGATGGCCATAGCGTTTGATTTGATCGCCGCATCTTTGTTACCAGGGATTTGATCGCGATGTTGGGACGTATCGGATGCCGCTGAACCGCTTTTCTGGGCTTTGTCACAGGAGCAACCGGCTGCTAGGAGAAGACAAACTGCTGCTGAGGCGAGAATCTGCATGAGATTGAGCAAATATGCGGAGTATTACGATGAAATGCAATAGAAATGACCTGCTTTGCACTACTCGCAAATAAATCCTATCTTTTGACGGACTCGAACGAGCGAGGCGGGGGTCGGGACTGTGAATTAATCTGAAAATACGGGACAATTTTTGAATCGCCGAGCTTGTGGGACATCAGTGCTGACTCTTCAACCCTCAATTATGCCATGGAGGGGATTGCACCAGCGGCCAAAACCCCGTAGCCCAAGCATCCGGCGCATTGGTTGGCTACTTGGACTGGCTGCGCTCTTCTTTGTCTGCGTTTCCGCACACGCACAGGGGTCTAAAGAGAACTCCGAATTCAAGCTCGCCGTGGGCTTGTTTAAGGATGGCATGTACGACCTCGCCTCCGACCAATTCAAGAACTTCATTTCCGCGTATCCCAACACAGCCGACGGCATCGAAGCGCGCTTCTACCTGGGGCAGACCCAGATGAAGCTCAAGAAATATGACGAAGCCCGCATCACGTTTCAGAATTTCGCCCTCGCCTACGTCGACCATCCTAAAGCTCCCGAGGCCTGGTTCAACGTGGGCGAGGCATTTCTCGCGCTGCGCAATGACCGTGAAGCCGCGTCCGCCTTCGAGCGTGTAAAGGTCTTCCACCCGAAAAGCCCGATCGTCCCCGATGCTTTGCTCGAAGCGGCGGAAATCGACCGGAGGCTCGGCGAACGGGAAAGCGCGAAACAGGCCCTCCGCGCGATTATCCAGGATTATCCCACGAGCAAGAGCGTCCTTGCCGCGCGTCTTGCAATCGGCGAGCTGTACGCGGACGAGGGCCAGTTCGACCTTGCGGAACAGGAAGCCCGGCATGTGAGCGAGGGCGACGCACCACCCGCCGTTAAGGCGGCAGCGCTGTTTTCTTTGGGGAAATTGCAGGTTACGGCATGCCAGTTCGATGACGCCAGTGCGACATTAAACACTATCCTGACCGTTCACAAAGAGTCTCCGGCCGCGACCCCGGCAGCATTCGAGATGGGCAAGATCGAGGCCGGATCGCACCGCTACACGTCCGCGATCGAATACTTCAAGAAAGTCGCTTCCTCCCACGAAGCCGACGCTTCCCTTCGGGCCCGGGCACTATTGGAGATTGGAAAAGTGTATGAGAAATCGGGCGATCTCACATCGGCGCAAAAATCCTACGAACAGCTCGCGCACTCCTCTGACAGTGCCTTCGTCGGTGCTGCTCTCCTCGCAGCGGGGCGAACGGCCTATGCCAACGGGGATTACGAAAAAGCACTCAGCCACCTCGCAGGGATCCTTAACGATGCCTCCTCCCCATTGAAGAAACCGGCCACGATACTCGCTGCGCGCGCGATGATCGGATCCAGGCAATTCAACGAGGCGGTAAAATACTATGTTTCCTACGCCGACAACTATCCGGACGACCCCCGTACACCATCATCTTTGCTCGAGCTCGCCGATGTCTACTATACTAACCTCCAGGATTACCGAAGAGCGAGCGGCGTGTTAGACCGAATCGTCGAGAAGTACCCCCGTTCGAGGCATGTTGCCGACGCGGTGATTCGAATCGCGGAGTGCCAGGAAAAGCTCGGGGATTATGACGGTGCCATGAAGACTTACGGCGACCTGCAGCATCAATATCCGGCGCACGATCGCTACGCTGACACCCAGAAGAGGATCGAGTTTCTGCGAAACCATTACATCAAGAACCGCGATGCCGGAATGGAAAAGCTGGCACGCATGATGGGTGAATCGATAACGGACAAGTCGAAACCGGAGCTGGCGCTTACTCTCGGTGAGATCTATTTTAACGAAATGAAGGATTACGAAGCCGCGGTGAAGCAGTATACATCAGCCATCGACGGCGGCATCCAGGATGATAAACTGCCCGGCGCGTCGTTCTTTCGGGTAAGGGCTCTCCACCTGCTATCCGAAACAGACACTTCCATCTCAAGCCGGGCCATCGCTTCCTACGAAGCGTTTCTAGAGCGGTTCCCCAAGAGCAAATGGAGTGACGACGCCTCTTACTACCTCTATCAAATTAGCAAGGCGGACCAAGCGCCGAACCAGACCATTTCAACCGCAAGAACCTTTCTCAAAAAATACCCGTCGTCGCGTTACTTTGACAGAGTAATGATCGATCTTGCATCCGCGGCCTTCGCCCTGGGTGATACAACAGAAGCGCTCCAATCGACAGCCAGCGTAGTGGCCCAGACCGCAGACCCGGAGCTCGCGGGGATCGCACTCGTCGAACGGGGCGAAGCATTAGCTTCAGCCGATGATGATTCTGCGGCTTCGAATTGGCTTCGCGCCGCCGGTCAAACCACGATCGGTCCCCCGGTGGTCCAGGCACTCTGGCACCTCTCGGATCTTTATTGGCGCAGGAAGGATGCCGCTGCATGTCTCCCGCTCGTGAGGCGGATTGCGAAGCAATTCTATTATACATCATTTGCGGACAGGGCATCATCGCTTCTTCCCGAAGCTGAACTCGCCGGCCAGGACGGGGATTTTGCAGACGCGATCGCCCTTTATGCCAATCGGATTCGCGAGGCGGAATCATCGGTCTTCCATGATTCCACGGACGGCGGAGCCCTGTTTTACCTCGCCAACGCATACGATAAGAAGGGAGACCGTCAGAAGGCAGTGAAGTACTACAGTGAGTATCTGCAAACGAATCGGACCGGCGATCTTGCAGGACGCGCGTTCTACAGACTTGGTGCCCTCGCCCGAACCGAGGGGAGGAACGTGTCGGCATCTTCGTACTTCAAGCAGGCCGCCGCGCTCGGCGGAACCGGGTCGGCATCGCGCGACATCGCCGATCTCCTTTACCAAACCGAACAGTACCCGGAGGCCGCGAAACAATACGCTCAGCTTGCCCAATCAACAGACAGCGCCGGCGCAAAGCAGCTCTATCAATCGAAGGTCATCCTCGCGACTCTTCGTACGAACGACGTGCCCGAGGCGAACAAGCTCGTTGATTCGTTCGAGAAAATGTACGGCAAAGACCATCCGTACCGGCCAGAGTTCGAGTATGAAAAAGGACTCTATTATTACCGCAAGGAAGACTACGCCACTGCGCGGAAATTCTTCAAAAAAGTCGGCGACGATTATGAGGAGACGCGATTCGGTCCGTGGGGGTACTACTATGTCGCCAAAATTCTGGAAGTCACGAATAAACTGGATGAAGCGGCAAAAAGTTATGGGAACATTATAACAAAGTACCCGGGATCCGACGTCATCCCCCGGATCCTGCTCTCGCTCGGCAACATGCACTTCAACGCCGAGCGCTTCGAGGATGCCATCCGCTATTATCAAAGAATCACGGCCTCGCCCGAAAAGGCGGGCGACATCCTCCCCTACGCTCTCAATAATCTGATCGAAGCGTACGAATCCACCAAGCTCTACGACGCGTCGCTGAAGACGGCCCGCGATTTCATCGAGAGATTCCCGAACGATGAGAGCCTGATCGACAAGAAGATCAAGATCGGAACGCTGTCCACGAAACTCGGTTACTATGATCAGGCCGTCTTGCAATTCCAGAACCTCATCGGCGAAGCCGGAAGCCTGCTCGAAGCGGAGCTCCGCTACAATATCGGCGAGGCGTACTACTATAAAGGAGACTACCAGCAGGCGATCCTCGAATTTCTGAAGGTGCCGTACCTGGTGTCGAAGCAGGGAAAGGTCAACTGGACGGCGACTTCGTTCTACATGGCGGGTCGATCGTACGAAAAGATGTCCAAATTCACCGAGGCAATCGGGATGTATCACCAGGTCATTGAGCGTCCGGGGATCGACGCGACCTTCAAAGCTGCGGCGAAGAAGGAAATCGACCGAGTGAAACTATTGGTCAAAAAAAACTCGGAGTGAACATGCTAGAGCAAGAGACCGACACGATCATCCACACAACCAGTCAGAGAATCACCGGGACCGGCGACAGCGTCGCGGTCAAGGACATCCTCGCCGCCGAAATCCCCCACCCGATCAAGACATTTTTCCGAGCGGACGTGGAATCGATGCTCACCGAGGAGCTGCGGAATTTCCAGAAGCACAGCCGTTTCAATTTCCAGCATCCGGAGGTCCGGGGCCTTCAGAGCCAGATCAACTCGGTCGTCGTGCTCAATTATTCGTTCCCGCGACCCGAGTTTCAGGAGCGGCTCGACAACGCCGTTCACATGCTCGTGAACTTTCTGATCCGCCCCCAATGGACACTTGCAAGCGTTCTGTTCGAAGAGGAACGAAAAATATCCTCCCTCACGCTCGGGCGACTCCTCCGGTACTTCGGGCCCTATGAGTATCTCAGGACACTGATTGCGCATTACGTCCAGGAGAAGAATATCACCACCTTAACGCAGGAGGATTTCTGCAAACTCATCTGGCGGATGGACGGCGAATACATACGCCGGAAAGCCGGGGATGAGCTCGCGCGGGTCATGCTGCCGATGTATGATTTCTTCGACTTCCCGAAGAACTCCGGGGCGAAGGCGCTTCCGACGAAGGCGCTCATCAGATATTTCGAGGACAAAGGTTTGAGCGCTGTGATGTCGCGCCTGGAGGGGGAATTGAGGAAAGGCAAGCAGGATTTCGCGTTGCGCGAGCTCGGCGAGGTGCTGGAAGAGGTTCGCCGGACGACCGGCGCGTTCGATGCCGGTACATTCGAACCGCCGCCCGTTGCGGAAGCCAAGTCACGGCCCATAGAAGTAGCCTTCCGGCCCGGCGGGCAACTCACCATCATGCCGTCCTTCGGGCAAGTTCCCTCCCGGTCCAAAGGAGTGCAGATCCTTGCAGCGATTGAGGAGGGTGATCGCCAGCAGTTCATAAGGAAGATTTTCCGGCAGGATGAACCGTCGTTCAAGTCTGCCATCGAAGCGATCGGGAGAATGTCATCCTGGAGGGATGCCTCGAACTTCATCGACGAGAACTTCAACAGGAATGGCGTCGATCCAAACTCCTGGGAGGCAACCCGGTTCGTCGAGCTTATTTCCCAGCAATTCCAAACCAGGAAATAGTCCGGGGGGCGGCAACCGCTTTCCAAAGCGTGTCACTCGAGCCCGCCGGCCACATCTTGCGGCGCGGTTTCGCCGCAGCTTGATGTTCAAACGGTCAAACCATTGACATACATTTTTTCAAGCTGCCAACTCGTTGATAATCATTCTTTAGACTGCCAAGCCATTGATATTCATTGATCAGGCAACAATCACCGTGAAAGCGGGCGACGGAGGAAACGGTGTCATCAGTTTCCGCCGTGAGAAATTCATGCCGAAAGGTGGGCCGGACGGCGGGAACGGGGGCCGTGGAGGAAGTATCATCATCCGGGCGGACAAACAACTGACGACGCTGATGGACTTTCGTTACCGCCGGTATTACGAAGCGGAGAAGGGCGACCGGGGAGCCGGCGCGAACAGAACGGGCAAGAGCGGAATTGACCTTGTCCTCAGGGTGCCCGTCGGTACCATCATCAAGATTGCGGATCCGGGCGAGATTCTCGCAGATCTCGTACATGCCGATGACGTAATCGTCGTTGCAAAAGGCGGCAAAGGCGGCCGGGGAAACGCCGAGTTCGCAACTCCTTCCAACCAGGCGCCCCGGAAGGCCACTCCGGGGACGCTGGGGGAAGAGAAGACAATACAGCTCGAACTCAAACTGCTCGCCGACGTCGGACTGGTGGGATTTCCAAACGCAGGAAAATCCACGCTCATTTCCCGAATCTCGGCGGCAAAACCGAAGATCGCAGATTATCCGTTCACAACGCTCGTGCCCAATCTGGGCCTCGTCCGGTACGCAGAGTACCAGAGTTTTGTCGTGGCGGACATGCCGGGGCTTATAAAAGGCGCCCACGCGGGAAAGGGCCTTGGCATCCAGTTCCTCCGCCACATCGAGCGCACACGAGTCCTTGTCTTCCTGATCGAATCAACGAGCGAGAAACCGAAGGATCAGTACAAAGTGTTGCTCGAAGAACTTCGATCCTTCAGGGCCGAGCTGGCGAAGAAGCCCCAGATCGTCGCGATCACAAAAATGGACCTTGCGGATGACGATCTGAGAAAAAAACTGAAAAAGGTTTCATTAAAGCGCGGCGCGCCGGTGATTCCGATCTCTTCCGTGACAGGCGAGGGGCTGAAGGAGTTGACCGACGCGATGTGGAAGAAACTCCATCCGGGAAAATCGAAGGCCTAGGCAAACCGGGACCTGCGTCATGCGGGCTTCTAAAAAAATGGGCGGTGCGTTACCCTGGCTTGTCGTCTTCATCCTGAGCGGCTGTTTTTACTTTGGAAAAAACGATTTCGAGGATGTTGTTCAGGAACCCCCCGAGAAGTGGTCCACGCGGGACTGCCTCACCATCGTTATGGCAGTCGCCCAGCACAATTTAGCCGATCCCCGAAGTCCCGACATTAAAGTTGTTGCCATTCCCTATTATCCCTGCGTCGTTGCCGCTATTGAAAGACGGGCACACATCCTGGGACCGCTCCAATACCAGCCATTCACGTATTCCCATACCGAAGAAGCGTACCGGCGCCACCTCGATACCATGATGGCGCTCGAAGCGGGGGTCTACGTTGATTGGTCTACGGGGAGATATGTGGATAGCCGCGGGAATTACCTTCGCGATCCCACGCAGCTCGATTTTCTCATGTTCTACGTTTCGTTTACGAACGCGAACTGGCCCGGCGGCCCGCCCGACATGATTCAGGACATCACGAACCTTGAGAATAACATCTACCTCGAGAATGACGGGGGTACGACTTTAAGTCCGCGGTCCGTTTCGGGAAAGCGCCGCACCAGGCTTACGATGGAGGAAAAGTTACTGGTCCTATTTGAGTTGAGAAATAAAGACCCTCACTTTTTCACGAACAGCCGCGAAATGCGCCTTGTCATCAAGGGATTCAGGGACCCCATCGAGCTCAAATTTCCGATTTCGAGAGTGAGATAGCGCGAATGAGAGTCAGCTACCTCACGAATTCCCGGTAGCTCCAGGCCACGGAATCTGCGAGCCGATCAGCAATTCGATTGAGAGATTCTGCATCACGAACTCGTCCCACGATAAACTTTTCGAAGTTTATTGCCCCTTCCTTCGGTGAGGCATCAGGGCCTAGCACCATATGACCGTTCTTCGGTGCTACCACCGCGTGAGTTCCGACAATCTCATCATATACATAGATCGTTTCTTCATCTCCCTTCTCCGTGGGACGCCAGATAGTATGTAGTTCCTCGCGATGACCTCCCGGCTCGATGTAGAAGAATTTTTCCTTCGAGGTCCCATAGGTCAGCCGAAAACGAGAACGTAGAACGCCATTGACCCCGATGCGATACACGCGCCACCCGTTCTCGTACTCTTCAGGGACGCCACTTGAATCATTATAGACGATCAGCACCGGACCAACATGGCCGGCGGGAATTAAATAAATCTCATTATCGCGCCGCGAATCACAACCCGCCATGAGAGCGGCAATCGTGCAGTGCAGAATTACCTTGCACAATCCCATGGCTCGCCTGTCTACCGTGTTAGATTCGTGCATAAAAGTCCAATAGGCTTCGATGTATGCCCTCCAGGTGTAACATCGGGTATGATACGCGAATAAATCGAAATGCGCAATGCCTTAAAGTATTAGGAAATGGCGGGTCACTTTCGGGAACATTCCCCTTCTTGAGAGAGTAGACAGGATAAACCCCCTCAACTCTTTCAAAGAAAGGAGTCTCCCATGAATACCGCTCGAACATGCACAAGTGCCAGGCTTTTTCGACTTTCGATTCTCGCGCCTGTTATGCTCTGGATCCCCCTGCAAGCCTCGGAGGCAATGTCACTCCCTCGTCCCGTGGCGGAAATCCGTTTGGAGGGAAGACTCAATACGACGTGCGTTCCTCACAATGGCGGCACTGTTTA
>Ga0099793_10000035_pt1 | contig 24924 bp, 20 predicted proteins | sample Rivendell_Oct201_9_FD_77319 | JGI IMG/M metagenome (GOLD analysis project Ga0099793, IMG submission 77319) | Vadose zone soil and rhizosphere microbial communities from the Eel River Critical Zone Observatory, Northern California to study diel... | ecosystem: Environmental > Terrestrial > Soil...
AGCACTCCTCTACTGGGAAAAGTTTGGAATGGTGTTGGAAATGAAGTTCCGAGAGATGATCCCATGCCCTCGATGGGTCATGGAGTGAAGCTGCTCCGCCTCTTAAGCTAGTGCGGCTTGGAGTTCTTTGGATTGAGAACCGAGAGCCGGCTCATCACACTTGGTCGCGACTCGTCCCGAGTCATCGGAATCAATCCCGGCAAGTCAGGATAGCTCGGGGGAGGTCGCTACGAGCCAGCTCTCGGGTGTTAACCTGAGTCGTGTCAGCGGATCAGCGACATTTTTTTCATGTCCACGAACTTGCCTGCCTGGACGCGGTAGGTATAGACCCCGCTCGGATAATTTGCGGCATCCCATACGGCCCTGTAGGTCCCCGGCGACTTGACCTCGTTGACGAGGGTTGCAACCTCCCTTCCGAGGATATCATAGACCTTCAGCGTGACGACCGATGCCTGACCGATGACGTACGAGATCGTCGTCATCGGGTTAAACGGGTTCGGGTAATTTTGATTAAGCGAAAATTCACGCGGTATGCCGCCTTTCCACGGTCCCACACCGAGGGGAATTGCAGGCGATATGCCGATCGAAGCCTGCGTAACCGTGTAGTTATCCGCCGCATCGAGGGTATACTGGCGCGGCGAAGCCGGGAGGTACCCTTCCTTATCGGCCGCCACATCGTAAACCCCCGCGGGTAAGTTCTGTATTCTGTATGAGCCGTCGACATCGGTGACGTCGAAGCCGAGCACCTGATTGTTTCCCGGCGTAAGGGCGTACACGACGGTCCCGCTGATCCCCGGACCGCCGGCAGAAGAACTAGTGTGGGGTGCCTGGAAAACTGTTCCGGCAATCACTCCGACTCCCGTCGCCGACAAGGACTTTACGCAAATGTCGATCCCCGTAACATTGCCGGCAACGTGGACGGAGTCGGCCGCGGACCATTCAAGTACGCCGCAGCTATCCGCATCGTACCAGGCGGGGGCGTACTGTGTGACCGGAATCGCACGGACGGCGTATGGGGCATCGGGCAGATGATCGAATTGGTAATTTCCCAGCGAATCTGTCGCGCGATAGAAGATGTGCCGAGTAATAAGAGTGCGGGGGTCGGCCCTCATGTCAATCAGGAGCACGTGTGAAGGCACGCCTCTACGGGCACTATCCACTACTGTACCCGACAGGGAGCCTGTGAATGTAGGAATCGGAACAAGATCGAAGTCGATGCCGCTCGTATCGCGTGAGAATAACAGCTTGTTCGCCTCGAAGGGGCTATGCTTGTCGTCATAAAATTCCGGAACGTAACCGAACTTGAATGAGGCCGAAATCAAGGTCGCGCCTGCCGCGACACGCGCAGTGTAGCGCCCAGTCGAATCGGTCCGTGCGATCCATCCTATGGTCGGAATGCCGACAGGCTCCGGTCGTTCGAGGTCGGAGGGAAATCCCGGGATCAGACCTGCCGGTATTTCTGAGCCGGGAGGCCAGTGGAAGGGCCTGAAGAAGGCGACGAGCGCCCCCGGAAGCGGGAGTCCCGATACGCTGTCCGTGACGGTGCCGCTGACCAGAACGGGAGGAGGTATTCCATGGAGTCTGAAGTCCGCCTTCACCGTGTCTCCGCTTGAAACGGACAACGCCGTCGCGCTGTCCCGGGTGCGAACATTATTGTACCACTCGGGGAAATATCCGAACTTCACGGCAACGACAAAATACCTGGCGGTATCGAGCTTTGTCGAATAGTGTCCAAGCGAATCCGTGATGGTAAAATTGATCCTCCACGGGAACCACGTGGGGCGGGTGGATAGAAAGGCCACGAATGCGCCCTTGATGGGGTTTCCGGATGAATCATCGGTCACGACTCCCTGGACAATTCCGGCGACGACCGGGGGCTGTGCCTGGACGGATGCGCGGATACTCCCCAGGGCCAGCAGAGCGGTATAAATGATGAGATAGTTTCGCAGTTTCATGACTCCTCCATTCTCCTCTCCTTTGCGGGTTTGCTCACACAAGAGTCCGGGGCGGGTGGTGCTACTATAATAAAGAGTGGCCGGGATAATTGCAAGTCTTTGATTTTCAGGCAGAAATATCGTATTTTTCGTCAAAATCTGAATGAGGGATGAATGGCTGAACCAAACGAACCAGGGCTAAATCAGCAGCAAGAGAGCGTTCCCGATTCATCTCCTCCAGCTCCACCTCCATCCTCCCCACAGCCGCAAGGCCCGCCAACCCAGGTCGAAAAGCCACCGGCTCCCCAGCAGCAGGGCAGGGACCGCCGCAGTCAGCCACAGGGCAGGGACCGCCGTAATCAGCAGCAGCGGGGACGGAGGGAAGGTCAGCAGTCCCATCGGGAGGGGGGCAACGATCTCTCAATCGTCATCCCCGTTTACAACGAAGAGCAATCCCTCCGCGAATTGTACGAGTCAATCCGGAGCATCGCGAACCGGTTGGGGCGGTATGAGATCATTTTTGTCGACGACGGCAGCACCGATGGATCGATGCGGGTCTTACATGACTTGCGGAATCGTGACCGGAGAGTGAAGATCATTCGCTTCCGCCGTAATTACGGCAAATCGGCGGCCTTGTCCGTCGGATTCGCCCACGCGGAGGGAAGCATTGTCGTCACCATGGATGCCGACCTCCAGGACGACCCGATGGAGATTCCGAATCTCGTCGGCGAAATCAAGAAAGGGCTCGACCTGGTCTGCGGATGGAAGAAGAAACGTTATGATCCGATCGGCAAGAAGATGGCATCGCGCTTTTTCAATTTTGTAACCTCCGTTGTGACCGGTATCCGCATTCATGATTTCAACTGCGGTCTGAAGGCGTACCGGAAGGAAGTTGCCAAGGAGGTAAAGGTGTACGGTGAGCTTCACCGATACATTCCCGTGCTTGCCCACTGGCTCGGATACAAGATCGGAGAGGTTCCGGTACAGCATCACTCGAGGAAATACGGGAAGACCAAGTATGGGATCGGGAGGTTCTGGAAGGGCTTCCTCGATCTCCTGACCGTTCTCTTTACGACCCGCTACCTCCAGCGCCCGCTCCACCTCTTCGGTTTCTGGGGGATCCTTTTCGTTCTCGCCGGTCTTGCCGTCGACGTCTATTTGATTGTACTCAAGTACAGGGAGGGGTTGGCGCTGAGCAACCGGCCGCTGTTTACCGGAGGTATCCTGATGATCATCGTGGGCGTCCAGTTTGTCTCCGTGGGGCTCCTGGGAGAGATGATCTCGAAAACCCGACAGACCTCGGACCGGGAGTACTCCATCCGCGAAATCTGGAAGTGACCTGAGACTCACTCTCAAAGATCTCAAACTCGACTGCCGCCATTTCCGGGGAGACGTCCCATGCGCGCCGCACAAACAGTTCGGCGTCCATTGTGTGGATGAGCGGGGCGCCGACTGCCGGCACTACGATCCCACCGGAAAGAAGATTCTGATTATCAAACTGGGGGCGATCGGAGATGTCATCCGGACGACGCCCCTGTTGAGGAAGTTCAAGGAGGTCGAACCCCGCGCTCAGATCTGGTGGTTGACCCTCACCCCCGATGTGATCCCCCCGATTGTGGATCGAATCCTGGCCTTCACGCCCCAGAGCATTGAAATACTGCACGCGGTGAGTTTCGACGCGATCTATAACCTCGACAAGGACAGGGAAGCCGGAGCCCTCCTGGCAGGACTTTCCGCCCGCGACAAGAAGGGATTCACGCTTGTCAACGGAATGTGCGTGCCGGTGGACGCGGCCGCCGAGCACAAGTACCTGACCGGGCTCTTCGACGATCTGAGCAAGATGAACGATAAAAGCTACCAGCAGGAGATCTTTGAGATCTGCGGATTTACATTCTCCGGCGAGGAATATATCATGCCGGAGGTCGGGGACTACAAATGGAAACCGCCCGCACGGAAGCGCATTGTCGGCCTGAACACGGGCGCCGGGGGGAGATGGCCGTCGAGACTGTGGCCGGAGAAGTCGTGGGTTCTCCTCGCCCGCAAACTAAAGAAGGCGGGCCACCTGCCCCTTCTCCTCGGCGGCGAACAGGAACACAAAAAGAACCTGAAACTTGCGAAGCAGAGCGGGGCGCTCTACCTCGGCCATTTCCCCCTGCGCCAGTTCATCAGCGAGGTGGAACGGTGCGAGCTGGTCGTTACGGCCGTGACCATGGCGATGCACCTTGCGATCGGCCTTAAAAAGAAAGTCGTCCTGTTCAATAATATTTTCAACCGTCACGAGTTCGAGCTCTACGGGCGCGGAGAAATACTCGAACCGGATTTCGAGTGCAACTGCTATTATTCCCCGACCTGCCCGAACAATTGCATGCAATACCTCTCGGTGGATCGGGTATTCGCTTCCTGCATCAATCTCCTCTCCAAGTGACTCTCCTCCTCTGAGTACAGGCACTGTCGGTGTACGATTGGAAGAAAAAAGTCCAGCAGGCACTCACACCGCAGAATTTTCCAGGTCGGCCGGGCTGGGCGCCTTCGCCAGCTTCGATTGAAAGGGCGGGGCTGACCGTTCTGCTCGTCGGGTGTTTCCTCCATGCACGGCTCTTTGAGTTCATCCAGGACGATTCTTTCATCACCTTTCGTTTTATCAGGAACTTTACCGCGGGCAGCGGTCTCGTCTTCAATACCGGAGAATACGTCGAAGGGTACACGAGCCTCCTCTGGGCGCTGGTCCTCGCTGTGCCGGCAAAACTGGGACTCAATCTTGTCGTCTCTTCGCGCTATATCGGAGTCGGGTTCGAATTGGCGGCCCTGTACCTGCTCTACCGGCTCTCCGGGCAGATCGCACGGTCCCGCAGTGTCCCGGCTTGGTCCCGCGGAGCGGGAAAGGGGGGGACAAGAGGGGGAGCCGCAGGTTTTTCGTTAATCGCCGCCGGCCTGATGGCCGCGAACGGCGCCGCGGCATACTGGAGCATCAGCGGGATGGAAACGGCGCTGTTTACATTTCTCCTGCTGCTTGGGGTTTTATCCCTGCTTCGGGAGCGGACCGGCAACAGGACAAGCGCGTGGACGCCGGTGGTATTCGCCCTTCTCTCGCTGACTCGTCCGGAGGGGATGCTGTTCGCCGGATTGACGATCATCTTTTCCCTGTCCGAGGATTATAGGAAAAATCGGGCGCTGGCCGTTCGCCGGCTTGCCTTCTGGTGTGCGCTCTACCTCGCTCCGATCGGCGCCTACACGCTCTGGCGGCTTTCCTATTACGGCCATCTCTTCCCCAACACGTTCTACGCCAAGGCGGGCCTGTCGAAGGAGTATTTCTCGGCGGGTCTTGATTACCTCTGGATGTTCTCGAGGAACTACATGCTCGGAGGTTTGCTCCTTATCCTTCCCGTTGCCGTTCTCGTTTGGCGCAAAGGGCAGGGAGACCTCGCGTATTTGTTCTCACTTCTGGCGGCCTACACGATATATGTGGTTACCGTCGGGGGAGATGTTCTGGCGGGGTTTCGATTCTTCATCCCCGTTCTTCCATTTATTTATCTTTTCGTGCAGGAATCCGTCGAGGGACTGTATGGATGGGCGGAGATGAAAATGCCCGCCCTGAGGCACCTTGCGATTATACTTTCCGTCGTTCTGGGATACCTCACCTTCACCATTCCACTTGATTACCTGCGTGAAAGCTGGATGAGGGAAAACGCGCTCGTCCAGAAAATGGCTCAGACAGGCAAGTGGATCAAGAAGCATTCAACGCCGGGCAGCGTCATCGCGGCCTCGACGATCGGCGCGATTTCGTATTATGCGGAAGTGACGCTCATCGATATGCTCGGGTTAACCGACGAGACGATCGCCCACCATCCGGAGAGGGTTTTTGGCGTTGAGAGCAACTGGAAGGAACGGAATTACAACGTAACCTACGTTCTCTCCCGCAAGCCGGATTGGATCTGCTTTTCCACCGGAATCAAGCCGAGCGCATTTGCCGAGCGCGCGCTCTTTACGCGCGAGGAATTTCGCCGGTGGTATTACCCGTATTACTTCCACCCCTCGGCCGACGCAGGGGATGTCGGCGTCATGTACAGGCGGAGCGATGCGCCCCGGGGCGATTCTCTCCCGCCGGTCGATCCAACGATCGATAATCAGTTCATCAACTACTATTATGAAGGGATGAATCGCAAGCGGCAGAATCCGCCGGAGGCCCTGGAATATTTCCGCAAGGCGCTCGCGATCGCCCCTGCGGACTTTGCCCTGATCTACCAGGACATCGGCGATATCTACGGCTCCCGGGGGGAGCGGCAAGCCGCGCTCGATAATTACGAGCACGCCCTGACGGTCGACAGCCGCCTGGTGGGGAGTCATCTCGTGCTGGGTACCTACGCACTGAATCAGGGGGATTACCGGACTGCCAGGCGACATCTGGAATGGATAGTGCGCCTCGATCCCGACTACTCGGCCGGATGGGCGTACCTGGGAAAAGCCTATGACGCTTCCGGAGCGATCGACTCGGCGATCGTGGCATATGAAAACGCTCTCCAGGCGGCGCCGAACGATTCCACCGCAAGTAATTCCCTCCAGAGACTCAGGACTCATGGGTAGCGTTCGCAGACAAACGTGAAAAAGAGCCACGGGGTGAAGCAGCCACCGCAAAAGCTGCGGGATCTGAAGGACTGGCATGCCGTTCTGGCGATCGGAGCCATGGTGCTGGTGTTTTTTCGTGACATTCTTTTGCAGAAGGCTTTTTTCTGGGAAGATTTCATGTACCAGTACTACCCCTTCCGCAATTTCGCCGCGGTCTCGCTGAGTAACGGAGACCTTCCCCTTTGGAATCCGTACACGTTCAGCGGGATGCCGTTTCAGGCCGATATCCAGACGGCTCTTTTCTATGTTCCCAATCTTCTGTTAACTCTCTTTGTGACCAACGGGCGCCTGCAGCTTTTCTGGCTCGAGGCGATGATCATTCTTCACTACGCAATTGCGGGCGTTTGCCTGTACTACCTCGCGAAGGATCTCGGAGCGCGAAAACTATTCGCGCTGTTCGGCGGAGTAGTCTACGCTCTCTCCGGATTCATGATCATGCAGGCGATCCATGAAACGTTCGTCTGTCAGGTGGCGTGGCTGCCGCTGGTGATCCTGCTGTTCCGCCGGGCGCTTATCCGAAGATCCGCCGGTTATATGATCGGCGCGGGTCTCGTGCTCGGGCACGGGGTTCTTGCCGGCTCTCCACAGCTCACGCTGTATATTTTCACGCTTCTTTTTCTTTACTTCTGTTTTGAATTGTTCGCTTCGCTCAAGACCGACGGCGCACGAAAGTCGCTCGTGATGGTTCCGATCGCGGCGGGAACGGTTCTCGTGGCGATCGCGCTCACCGCGGTGCAGTTATTGCCCACACGGGAGCTTGCCCCTCTGTCGACGCGCGCTGAAATCTCATTCGAGCAATCTGCAGAGGGATCGGTGGCATGGGAGCAACTTTTGACGCTCATCGCGCCGAAATACTTCGGGACAAGCGGCGCCCAGGGCTCTAATTTCTGGATGTCCGGCCCTTACTGGCAGTATTGGGAGACGTGCATGTACATCGGAGTCGCGGCCTTGGTCGCCGTGGGCGCCGCGCTGCGATTGATAAAAAAGAATCGCTACCTCGCCTTCTTTTCCTTGATCGCCCTCTTCGGCCTGCTGTATTCCTTTGGCGATAATTTCTTTCTTCACCCGATCTTCTTCAGGCTCGTCCCCGGCTTTGACAAGTTTCGCGTGCCCGCGCGGATGATATACCTGTTCATATTCGGCTGCTCGATCCTCAGCGCCTTCGGGCTTCAGGAGCTCTTCGAGAAGCTGCAATCACAGCCCGACCGATTGAAAAAGGGAATCATCTCGATCGCCGGCGCGGGCATCATCGTGTGGTTGATGGCCCAGTCCGGTGCATTCCAATCGGCCCGCAATCCCCAGCAGTTGCCCCAGATCCACGCCGTGGCGGTGAGCGGCGCAACGGCGGGAATGGTGTTCCTGCTGATCGTTGCGGGGATACTTTTTCTTGCGAGCCGGCGAACGATCTCCGCGTCGGCTGCCGTGGGCGCGCTCTTCGCGCTGCAGTTCATCGATGTCAATATCTTTGGATTCGATCAGAACAACGGGAACGTTAACCCCGACGATTACTATGCGAGCAAGGCGGACATCGTCAGCCTCCTGAAGGAGGACGGAAAGGCGGAATACTTCCGGGTCAATTCACGCCAGGGCGGCTCGATGATCCTCGACCGCAATCAGGGCATGGTCGACCGCATTTTCATGATGGAAGGGTATACGCCGCTCGGCCTGCAGCGCCTCTATCCTCCGTCCAGGAACTGGGACCAGACCTGCGACATGCTTAACGCGAAATACAGGATCGCCGTCAATCAACAGAAGCAATCGATGGGTATGATCAAGGCCAGCACCTATCTTCCCCGGGCATTCATGGTGTACCGGGCGAAAATCATTCGCGATGAGAATGAGGAACGAACATTTATGGCAGGCAACGACTTTGATCCCGCGCGGATGATCGTCGCTGAGGAAAGTCCCATACGAGGATCGGTTTCCGGCGAGGGTGGGCAGACGCCAACGACCGACACGGCTTACACGTCTGAGTGGTCGGCGTCCATTACATCGTATGCTCTGAATGCAATCAGCCTGAATGTGTCATCACCGAAAGACGGCTACCTGGTCCTCAGCGAGATCTATTACCCCGGCTGGAATGCGTATGTCGACGGCGTACAACAGCGGATTTACCGGGCGGATTGGAGTCTACGGGCGATTCCTATTTCCGCGGGAAATCACCGGGTGGAGGTCCGGTTCGAACCCGAAAGCTTTCGCCGGGGATTTTGGCTCACCTCCGGGACGCTTCTTGTGTCGGCCGCCGTCCTGGCCGGTTCAGCCACCATGGGCAGGAGAAGACGCGCACGGAAGATCGAACAATCTCCTCCGCCGACGGGTTGACATTGAGCGCCGACCAAATCGTTTTTGGGCATACGGAGAACTGGACGCCCGATCATTTACTCATCACTGTTCTCTTGCCCTTCGCCGGATGAAGATCATCATCCTTGGAACTGCCTACCCCCTCCGCGGAGGAATCGCACACTTCAATGCGCTGCTCGCATCGCAGCTCCAGAAGAAGCACGCCGTCCGAACGATTACGTTCAAGCGGCAGTATCCGAAGATTTTTTTTCCGGGAACGACGCAGGACGAACCGGGCGGCCGATCCGACGTTCCCCCCGCCCCGCAATTGATCGATTCGATTAACCCTTTCAACTGGATACGGGTTGCGCGGATGGTTCGCAAAGAAAAGCCGGATCTGATTATCTTCAAGTACTGGCTGCCATTCTTTGGGCCGTGCTTCGGAACGATCGCGAAACTGGCGAAGAGGAACACCGGCACGAAGGTGCTCTTCATTTGCGATAACATCATTCCGCACGAACGCCGGCCGGGGGATGTTCTTTTCACCCGGTATGCATTCAGGCAGGCCGATTATTTCATCGTACAATCGGATGCCGTCGAGCTGGACCTGAAAAGAGATTTCCCCGGCGCGGTCTACCGCAAGGTTCCCCACCCCCTTTATGAAATTTTCGGGGATGCGATGCCGAAGGAAAAGGCGAGAGCCGCCCTGGGAATCGCCGGGAAAAAAGTCTTGCTCTACTTTGGGTACGTGCGGCCCTACAAGGGGTTGATGGTGTTGATCGAGGCGATCGGCCGGCTGAAAGAATCGGGTGAAAAGGATGTTCTGTTACTGATCGTCGGCGAGTTCTACGATGACGAGGCAAAGTACCGTGATCGTGTTCGCGACTTGGGCCTCGAGTCCTCGGTCCGGTTTGTTTCCAATTATGTGCCCAACGAGGAGGTTGCGACGTATTTCAGCGCGGCAGACGTCGTGGTTCTGCCGTACCTTTCGGCAACGCAGAGCGGAATCACGCAGATTGCGTACAACTTCGACAAGCCGGTGATTGCCACGAACGTCGGGGGATTGGGCGAAGTTGTTATCGGCGGAAAGACCGGTCTGCTCGTTCCCCCGAATGATGCCCCCGCTCTCGCGGCAGCGATGGCGAGATTTTATCATGAGAACAAGAGCGAGGAATTCACGAAAAACGTTAGAGAGGAGAAACGGAAATATGGTTGGGAACGGCTTGTGTCAGGCATCGAGGAGTTAATGAAAGAGCGTCGGTAAGTGGTCCCGGAAGGATCGAAGCGAGGAATTCCGTATATTCGGAGAGAGTTTACGGGGTGTATGCGCCCCGTAAGCTCTCTTTTTTGTTTGCCAACGAAAGATGCGATCATGACTTTAATCGGGGGAGGGCGAGGACGATGAATGCCGACGTGATACGGTGCCCTGTTTGCGGCTCGTCGAGCCTGAGGCCCCGGCCGTTCGGCTACCAATTCAATGGGAGCCGGCTCGAAGGAATTGAGTGTCTTGCGTGCAAGATCATTTTCGTCAGTCCGCAACCCTCTCCCGAAGATATGGCGCGAATGTACTCGAAAGAATACTTCCAAGGGGATTTTCGGTGCAGCCACGAGGGCAGCTACTTCGACGATGCGACGCTCGCACGGATTGTGGACGAAGACCTTCTTCGGCGCATCAAGATGTATAAACCGGCCGGCAAATTCCTGGAAATCGGCTGCGCGGGAGGAGCGTTCCTCAATGCCGCACGGAACGCCGGCTACGAGGTGCGGGGTGTGGAATTCTCGGACGACGCGGCGCGGTTTGCGCGCGACAAGTTCAAGCTTGATGTCGTTACCGGCGACATCCTCAATGTCCCCCTCCCCCCTGATGCATACGACGTCGCATTCATGGGCGATGTGCTGGAACACCTTCCCGATCCGGTTGCATCATTGAAGGCGATTCACCGGTTCATGAAAGACCGGGGACTTCTCGTAATCCTCTGCCCCATGCAAACCAACACGCTGTACTCGAGGCTGGGATTTGCGGCTTATTGGGCGCTCGGCAGGAAGGCAACCGTTCACCTGCCGCCGTATCACCTCTTCGAATTTCGACCGGGGAGCATCGCGCGGCTCGTCCGGAGCTGCGGCTTCGAGGTCACTCGCCTGGGCCAGTCGGCCATTCCCCCGTCGCAGATTGCGCAGCGCGGAACCTTTCTTGAAAAAAGCTTGAAGAAACTATTTCAATATCCGAATTACCTGATCACGTCTCTCTTCCGCGTTCTGGGAGATCGAGTCGAACTGTATGCCACAAAAATAACTGAACCCTCTGCATGAAAATCGCACTGGTTTTCGGAACGCGCCCCGAGGCCATCAAGATGGCGCCGGTCGTCAAAGAGCTCGAGCGGCGGAAGGTGGACCATATTGTCATCGTGACGGCACAGCACCGCCAGATGCTGGATCAGAAGCTGAACGTGTTCGGCATTGTTCCTCATTATGACCTGGATATCATGGAACAGGATCAGGACCTGTACTATGTGACAACGGCAGTGCTCAATGAGATCAAACCGGTCCTGCTCAAAGAGATGCCGGACGTATTACTCGTTCAGGGCGACACGACCACGACATTTGCCGCCAGTCTCGCTGCCTACTATCAGAAGATCGTTGTCGGTCATGTGGAAGCGGGGCTTCGGACCTGGAATAAGTTCAACCCGTTTCCCGAGGAGATCAACAGGCAGTTGACAACGCGGCTGGCCGATTTGCATTTCGCGCCGACGGAGTGGGCGAAGAATAATCTTTTGAGGGAGGGAGTAGCTCCCGAACGCATTTTTATCACCGGGAATACCGTCATCGACGCTCTCCTGATGATCGTCGATCCGAATTATCAATTCAAGGATGAATCCCTGAAAGCGATCGATTTCACCAGGCGACGGGTGATCGTGCTGACCTCGCATCGCCGCGAGAATTTTGGCGAGCCCATGCGGCACGTGTTCTCGGCCTGCCGCCAGCTCGTCGAGAAAAACCATGACGTTGAACTGATCTATCCGGTCCATCCGAACCCGAACGTGCGAAAGGTCGCCAATGAAATCCTATCGGGCATTCCCCGCGTCCACCTCATCGAGCCGATGGAATATCGTCCGTTTGTCCAGCTCATGAACAAATGCTATCTGATTCTGACCGACTCAGGAGGGGTCCAGGAAGAAGCGCCTACTCTGGGAAAGCCCGTGCTCGTCCTTCGGAAGACGACCGAACGGCCGGAAGCGATCGAAGCGGGGACTGCGAAGCTCGTCGGCACGGACGAGCGCACGATCCTCGATACGGCTCAAAAGCTTCTTTCCGATAGTGCGGAATACAAGAAGATGGCGACGAGAACAAACCCATACGGCGACGGGAAGGCGGCACAGCGCATCGTCGACATCATCCAGCAGCGGCGCTAGACCCACGTGGCTGCGGATTTCCCAAGCGTTTATTGCATCATTCTTAACCTGAACGGGGGCGAATTATTGCGCGATACGCTCGACTCGGTTCAGAAGATGTCGTATTCACGTTTGAGGACCGTCGTCGTGGATAACGGATCGAGCGACAGAAGCAGCGTCCTCGTGCGGGAGCAGTACCGGGGAGTCACGCTCATTGAAAACGGAACGAACCTCGGATTCGGCGAGGGAAATAACGTCGGCATACGGTATGCGCTGGCTCAAGGGGCCCATTGGGTCCTGCTGCTCAATAACGACATCGTCGCCGCCCCGGACATGCTGTCCGAGATGATGACTGTCGCCGTACTGGACCCCCGTATCGGCATCCTTGCTCCCAAAATTTACTATCATTCGCTCCCGGACACTTTTTGGTACGCCGGCGGAAATGTGAACTACTGGAGCGGCATCGTCTCCCACAGGGGAGTCGGTCAGAAGGACCGGGGCCAGTTCGATCGCATCGAGGACACAAAATATATTACCGGCTGTGCGATGCTCATTCGCCGGGCGGTGCTCGAAAAGGTCGGAATGTTTGATCCGATATTTTATCCGGCATACTCGGAGGATGCCGACCTCTCAACGCGGACGCTGCGCGCGGGACACCGGCTGGTGTACGTTCCGCGGGCAAAACTATGGCACAAGGTCTCGGCGTTCAGCGGCGGCGGCATATCGCCCATGAAGACCCGGCTGAAGGTTGAGCACAACCTCATTTACTTCAAGCGTTACGCCCGGTGGTATCACTGGATCACGATACCCTGGTGTGTGGGCGGCCTTGCGATCATCTTTGTGATCAGGCAACTCCTGAAAGGAAACTTCAAGGTTGTCGGCGCGCTTGCTCAGGGATTCTTCAACGCCCTGGGCCGGCTCTGGTCTTCAAAGCCCCCCGCCCGCGCGCTGCCCGGGTCTGACGCGGGTCGCCCATCGTGACAATCGCGGGCTTCTCCCCTCATTACTTGTAATTCTTTCCGATTTTATCTATTTTTGTGGCGCCGAATGACTGGCTCGATTCTCCACCAAGTTTCTGAAATCCCCGGCATAATGAATGCAGATTAAGATCGAATCGAGACACCTCGGCGATGTCGTCGTTCTTGCACCGGAGGTGTTCGAGGACGAACGCGGATTCTTTTTGGAGGCCTACCGGGAAGATCAATTCAAGTCGCTCGGATTGCCGACAAATTTCGGGCAGGACAACCATTCCCGATCCGCCAGGAACGTCGTTCGCGGCCTCCATTTCCAGTGGGAGCCGCCGATGGGAAAACTGATGCGCGTAACGTACGGGAGCGCATTTCTTGTCGCCGTCGACATCCGGAAAGGATCGCCGACGCTGGGGAAGTGGTTCGGCATAGAGGTCTCGGCACAGAATAAAAAAGAGGTCTGGGCGCCCGCGTGGTTTGCCCGGGGTTTTTGCGTGCTTTCCGACTTCGCGGAAATCCAGTATAAGTGCACGGGATTTTACAACAATAAAGCGGAGTCCGGGATTCTTTGGAATGATCCAGCCATCGGGATAAAGTGGCCGGTATCAAATCCCGTCCTCTCCGCGAAAGATGCAGGGGCGCAGACTCTGGCACAATGGCTCGCGTCTCCGAACGCCGCCCACTTTAATTATGGAAAAGGACAATCATGAAAATTCTCATCGCCGGCGGCGCCGGGTATATCGGCTCCGCGCTGGTTCCCCGGTTGATGGATCGCGGATACACCGTTGAGGTGATCGATCTTCTCTGGTTCGGCAATCATCTTCCCAAGGAAGTGAAGATTATCAAAGAAGATATTTTTAAGCTTGACGAACAGCATCTGAAGGGATACGATCAGGTGATATTCCTCGCCGGGCTCTCCAACGATCCCATGGCAGAGTTTTCTCCGGGCAAGAATTTCATCTCCAATGCCGCGGCGCCCGCCTATCTCTGTTACCTGGCGAAACGTGTCGGAGTAAAACGGTTCATCTATGCGGGCTCCTGCTCCGTTTACGGGTACACGGTCAACGAGCTCTACGATGAAACGTCTCCCGCGGGGTCGCACTATCCGTACGGAATCTCGAAACTGCAGGGAGAACAGGCGGCGATGCAGTTGATGGACAAGGATTTCTCCGTTATTTGTTTCCGGCAGGGGACGATCAGCGGTTACAGTCCGAGAATGCGCCTCGATCTCGTCGTGAACACGATGTTCAAGACCGCAATGGCGAAGAAGATGATCACCGTGAATAATCCGGCCATCTGGCGTCCGATTCTGAGCATCCAGGATGCCGTGAGCGCCTACATCCGTGCAGTCGAAGCGAACGAAGAGATCTCCGGGATTTTCAATATCGCCTCGGGCAATTACACGCTCGGGGAAATCGGCGACATCGTCCGGAACGGTCTTGCAGAGCATCGAAAGATGGACGTCGGGCTCACGATAAAACATATCCAGGACATTCGAAATTACAAGGTGAGCACCGAGAAGGCGCGGAATGTTCTCAGTTTCAAACCGAGCCACGATGTCGACTCGATCGTCCGGGAACTCATTGAGAATGTCGACGAATTTAAGGATTTCGATAATCCGGTCTATTATAATATCGAAGTCTTCAAGTCCCTTCACGATTGACGCTCTTTATCCCCCCCCGCTGCCGCGCTACCGCAGAATCGGCGATCGTCACGACCGCCATTCGCGATCGATTTGAGCATCCTGCAATGTAGTTCGCACCCATGAGTTTAACTCTATGAAAATTGCAATTATCGGCGCGAACGGACAGTTGGGGATGGATCTCATGACAGCGTTCGGAGATCTGGAGGCCGTGCCTCTCAATCATGGAGACATCGAGATCAGCGATATGGATTCCGTCTCCCGCGTTCTGTCATCGCTGAAGCCGGCAATCGTCGTGAACACCGCAGCGTACCACAAAGTGGATGATTGCGAAAAAAATCCCGAACGCTCGTTCCAGGTGAATGCCCTGGGAGCGCTCAATCTTGCCAGGATTTCACAGGACCTGAAGAGCGAGCTTGTCCATATCAGCACGGACTACGTCTTTGACGGCAAGAAGGCGCAGCCCTACCTCGAAACGGATCTTCCTCATCCATTGAATGTGTACGCTGCGAGCAAGGTCGCGGGCGAACATTTTGTCGCGGCATATTCCGAGCGGCACTACGTCGTGAGAAGTTCGGGCCTGTACGGACACAACAAGTGCCGCGCGAAGGGCAGGAATTTCATCGACACGATGCTGGCCCTCGCAGGCGAGGGGAAAAACATCCGCGTCGTCCAGGACGAAGTGCTCACGCCGACGTATACGTATCATCTCGCCCTTCAGGTCCGGGACCTGGTGAAGACGGGAGCCTATGGTCTGTATCATGCGACGAACAACGGTTCCTGCTCGTGGTACGATTTCGCTCTGGAGATTTTCAAGAATGCGGGCTTGCAGCCGAACGTGCAGCCGGTCAGCGCTAAGGAATTCCCCTCGCCCATCAAGCGTCCATCGTACTCCGTGCTCGATAATGCCGCGCTCCGCTCCCACGGAATCGACGAGATGCCGCATTGGAAGGACAGTCTTGAGCATTACTTCAAGGGCAAACCACGCAGCGATTAATGGCCCTTTGTAGGATGTACCGCCGCCGGCTGGCTGCTATTGACATTAGGAACGGCATTCGTTAGCTTGATAACGAAAGCTGTGCAAGGGGGTTTATTAATCAGGGAGCACGAGCCGGTGCACCCTCGGATGAGTCACCACCCGTCGACGATCTCAATACCGAGCAGATTTCCGAAGTCATCACTTTATGGAAAACCTCCTGTGAGGTCCTTCTTCATTCTCTTTTTTGTAGGCCTCTCACTCCTCGATGCCGGTTGTAACCGCGACGTATTGATCATTGATCCCCCCATCCGTTCGACGACGGGAAAGGTGGTGCTCTCGATTGCGGAGGCGCCCGCCGGGGTTGCGGAAGTAATCGCACGGCTCTCGCGGGAGGGGTATGACATGCGCGTTCTCCAATTGGCCATTGCGGATACAGGCCGCACCGCCTCGGGCTCTTATTCCCGTGTTCCGGTCGGCCTCTGGCATCTGGCCGTCGAGGCCCTGAGCGACTCGGGAACTCTTCAGTACGCGGGGGAGACGGAGGTCGACGTGATTCCGGGTCAGATAAACAGCGTGTCGCTGGAATTATTGCAGCCGCCATCCCAGGAGATACCGCTTCGCCGGGGCTGGAACATGGTCTCGGTGCCGTTGATTGTCGTCGATCCGGGGAAGCATACTCTTTTTCCCGTCTCCAGCTCACCCGCCTTCACGTACGAGAAGTCGTACGTCGCCCGGGAGACGCTGCGAGTCGGGACCGGGTATTGGATTCGAGTCTCGTCTTCGGCTACAGTCCGAATCGTTGGATTCGATTTCAGTAAATTGGAAATTAGCGTTCAGGAAGGATGGAACCTGGTAGGAACCGTCAGCCGCTCCATCGCCACCGCGAGCATCACATCGAATCCGGCGGGAATGGTCACATCCCGCTTCTTCACCTTCCAGAGCGGATACCAAACTGCGGATAGTCTTGAAGCCGGGAAAGCCTACTGGGTGAAAGTGAACCGAGCGGGCCGCTTGACTCTTTCCTGTCTCGATGCGGGAACGCCATCCGGCCGGATACGGATTGTCGAAGGCGCCGAAATCCCTCCGGTTCCGCCTTCCGAAATCGCTTTAAACACAACCGGGGATTTGCCCGGGACCTTCCGCTTCAATTCATCCGCGATCACGCGCGATCATGTGCCCGGTGTAAAAAGCTCGACACTGAGGTTGTACAAAGTCTTCGGGAGATGAAATTGGATAAATTTACAACGCCGGAAGCGCTGGCAAATGCAGATGATTCAAGCGCCGTTTAGGATGAATCACGCCGCCATTGACCAAAAGGGGAACCAACCATGAAACTCATCATGATTTTCGCGACGATAGTTCTTGTCGCGCTTCTTGCAAGTTGTAATAAACAGACCGAAAATATTGTTACGCCCCAGGGTCTGCACGCCGGCACGGTGCAAATGTCGTTCGCGAGGGCGCCATCGGGGATCGTTCAGGTGAATGCCCGGCTATCGCGCGCAGGTTATGACGACAAAATCATCCAGCTTTCCGTTTCGGACACGGGAAAGGTGGCATCCGGCTCTTTCTCAAATGTCCCCGTCGGCACGTGGCATCTGAAGGTAGACGCGCTCAACGATACCGGTGCGGTCCAGTATTCGGGCGAGACGGACCTGGACGTGCTGCCCGGTCAGACGACCCAGGTATCGTTGGAACTGCTCTCAACGACGGGAGGGATCGATATTGTGGTCACATGGGGTGCCATCTGTACCCCCGCGCCGTCCGGACTCGTGAGTTGGTGGACGGGAGATGGAAATGCGAACGATCGGATCGGAGGAAACGACGGCAGCACGGTGAATGGCGCCGGGTTCGCATCCGGAAAGGTTGGACGCGCCTTCAATTTCAATGGTGTCGACCAGTTCGTCCGGATTCCCGGCTCGCCAAGCCTGAATCCTCCTGGCAGCTTAACCATCGAGGCGTGGATTTATCCCACGAATGACACGACCGCAAACATCTTCGCCGAGTGGGGCGGTGATTACGAGACTTATAACCAGCGGGCGTATCAGCTTTCGATGTTCCCGGGCGGAATACTGCGGTTTGCAATTTCGGATACCCTTCATCAAAACGATCCTCCGTTCCACGAGTTTGATTCCCCGCCGGGAGTCATTACCGCGCGCGCATGGAATCACGTCGCGGGGGTTTATGACAAGAGCACGGGCTCGCGGAGAATCTATGTCAACGCGGTGCAGGTGGCGGAACGAATTGATTCGCCGATCACAATTTATCCGAGCACGGCGGAGATTACGCTGGGTGCCATTTTAATCCCCGGGTCAAGCACTTATTTTTCATTTTTCCCGGGGAAAATCGATGAAGTGAGTTTCTATAACCGTGCTCTCTCAGAGGCCGAACTCAGGAACATCTACAATTCCGGCGGCGCAGGCAAATGCAGGTGAACGCCCGACCCGATCTATTCGTAGTCCAGGAATGAAAGAGGTCAGGTAGAAAAAACTTTCATCGACCAGAAGACGTTTGAGAGCCTCGCAGTTCTGTCGGCGAGGCTCTGCTGTTTCCGGGGGCCCCTGTGGTTTGGCATTTTAGCCAAGTAATCGTTAATTTGGAAATCAGAGTGATGCGAGAAAGGTTTCGCCCAACGAATACGCCTGGCTTCCTGGAGAATGCAAATACTTGAGCCGAGGAAGATAGTTTGATTTCCTCAGTAAAGAAGTACCTCACTCGACATTTCTCCGAGGGGCATTCGCGGACGGTTAAGGCGAAGAAGAACATCGCCGCCCTCTTCACGCTTAGGGTTATCTCCGTTCTGATCAACTTCCTCCTCGTACCATTAACCCTCAACTACCTTAACCCAACGAGGTACGGCATCTGGCTGACATTGACGTCCGTTATCAACTGGGTTGGCATCCTGGATATCGGCTTGGGTAACGGCCTGCGGAACAAGTTTGCCGAAGCTCTTGCACGGGATGAAAAAGAGTTGGCGCGGGCGTATGTCAGCACCACCTATGTATTCATCACCGTCATCTCTCTCGCTGCGCTGGCGATCTTTTGGTTGATCAATCCCTTTCTGAACTGGGCAAAGATTCTCAATGCGCCGGGCGAGATGGGATCCGAGCTGAGCTCGCTGGCCGCCATAGTGTTTACTTTCTTCTGCCTGCGGCTGGTTTTCGGCCTGATCCTTACCGTCCTGGTCGCGGACCAGCGGCCGGCGGTCGGTACCCTGCTCGAGATCTTGACGAATGCCCTCACCCTTGCCTGCGTGTACATCCTGACGAGAGTAACCGCCGGCTCTCTGTTCTGGCTCGGCTTTTCCCTCAGTTCCATCGCGGCAATCGTTCCTCTTGCCGCTAACTTTTGGTTCTTCCGGACAAAGTACAAAACATATGCGCCGTCTCTGCGGTACGTCAACGCCACCTACGGACGGGAGCTCACAAACCTCGGGGTACAGTTCTTCATTCTGCAAATCGCGGGTCTGTTGATCTTCTCAAGCTCGAATATCATTATCACCCAATTGTTCGGCCCCTCCGAGGTGACGCCGTTCAATATCGCCTTCAAGTATTACGGAGTTGCTTTGATGGCCTTCACAATGGTGCTGACCCCGTTCTGGTCAGCCTACACCGATGCGTATGTTCGCGGGGACACCGGTTGGATCATGCGGACGAATAACAGGCTCAAATCACTCTGGCTGCTCCTCGTGCTCGCTGTTGCATTCATGACCGTTATCGCCGATCGTCTCTACTCGCTCTGGTTGGGAAACACGATCCAAGTTCCCTTCGCTCTCTCGGCTTGCATGGGTCTTTACGTTCTGATTATTGCCTGGAGCAATATATTTGCGTATTTTATCAACGGCACGGGGAAAATCAGGTTACAAATTTGGGCGGCCATCGGAGTGGGCGCCGTTAACATCCTTCTATCAATAGTTTTGGCAAGCACCCTTCGTATGAGAAGCACGGGAGTCGTTCTCGCTTCGTGCATCGCGCTGCTGCCGGGCTGTTTCATCTGGCCGATCCAGATGAGAAAGCTTCTGAACCGCACAGCAACCGGCATCTGGGGAAAGTGACCTGCTGATCATGTTCGCAAGGATCAGGAGACTGAAGGAGCGATTGAACCAGCTTGGGGATCTCGTTCGGAAGGTGGATGACCTGCAGAAAGCCGTAGGGCGGCTGGAAGCGCGCGAATCGTCTCCACGAAAAAAATTCCCGCAATACCTCCATGCGCACGAGTTCAAGGTTTACTCGCAGTGGGGTGAAGATGGCATCATTCAGTTTCTGGTCCATAACGTGGAGATTCCGAACACAGTCTTTGTCGAATTCGGAGTACAGGATTATAGAGAGTCCAACACACGCTTCCTGCTTCAGAATGACAATTGGTCCGGGCTCGTTATCGACTGCTCGCCGGGTGACATCGAAACCATACGAAAGGATCCGCTTTACTATCGCCACAGTCTCAACGCGGTATGCGGATTCGTAAACCGTGAGAATATCAACGATCTGCTTGGTCAGAATGGAATAACCGGCGATATCGGGCTCCTCTCAATCGATATTGATGGCAATGATTATTGGGTTTGGGAGGCGATTGACAGCATCAAGCCAAGGATTGTCATCTGCGAGTACGACAGCCTGCTTGGTTTTGAAAAGTGTGTCGTAACCCCGTATGACAAAACGTTTGAGCGATTGAAAGCCCATTATTCGTTCCTCTATGGTGGGGCGTCGATCGCCGCTCTCCACCGGCTCGGCAGGAAAAAGGGGTACTCATTGGTCGGTTCCAACAGCGCAGGGAACAATCTCTTTTTCGTCAGGGATGACGTGGTCGGCTCACTGCAGGTGCTCTCCCCACTCGAAGCCTACGTCAAGGCCCGCTTCAGAAATTCCCGGGACCGCGCCGGAAATCTAACGTTTCTCGGTTTCGAAGAAAGTCTAAGCTTCATCAGGAGCATGCCGCTTCATGATGTGGAAAGCGGTCACATGATCACTGTGGGAGACTTGATCGCATGAAAGCAAAGTACCGTCGCCCCGCGCTTCGTCAAATTCATTATTCCGTCTAGTTATCATGGCTGAAACCCTCGGATCGCTCTGCGACAAATTGACAATCGTGAAACTCAAGCAGTGGCACGCGGAGGAGAAAGGCAAGCAGGTGAGTCTCTCCGCGCAGGAAAACCAGCTTCGGGAAGAAATCGACGGATTCATAAGCGCCGCAATTGCAGGCCAGATTCCCGTGGATCGACTCACATTCGCCGCGAACAAGGTGTATCGGAAGGAAGGGAATTTTGTCGATGAAGTGAAAGGAAGCATCGGCGAGATTTTCTCGCGACTGGCCGACGTCAATTGCCGGCTTTGGCACGTGCAGGAACAGGTTTATGAATTTGAAAATGTGCCGGCTGCAGAGAAGGATGGCGTTGTGAAACAACTCGCTCTGCTCAATTTGGAGAGAACCAAGTGCATCGATCAGATGGACGGCGTATTCAGATCGTTCATCGAATCGATGAGGTCGTCTGCGAGGTAGTATTTCAAGGGGACGACAATTGAAGGACATGCATCCGGTTTCCCGCACCAACTGCCGCGTCTGTGGATCCGGAGCTCTGACCAAAGTGATCGACCTTGGGGAGCAGTTTCTGCAAGGCTCCTTCGTTAAGCCGGGGAAGGAACAGCCGCCCTCAAGAAAGTTTCCAACCGTCCTGGTCCGTTGCAACCCTCAACAGGACGAGAACGCGTGCGGGTTGCTCCAGATGCAGTGGACGGTTCCTCCTGAACTCCTCTACTCTGATTATTGGTATCGCTCGGGCACGAATCAAACGATGCGCACACATCTGAAGGGGATCGCATCAGAGGCCGCGGCAATGGCGGGGAAGCGGGGAGCAAGGGCGTTGGATATTGGCTGCAACGACGGCACCCTGTTAAAGTGTTACCCCGAACACTTCCTCCGAATTGGCGTGGATCCCTCGGATGTCGCGCGGGAGTCCGGCGATGCCATTGTGGTTATCCAGGATACGTTTCCTTCTGTGCGTCTCGGCGACTACCTCGATGGAAAACCGCTTGACATCGTGACGTCGATAGCGATGTTCTATGATCTTGACCGGCCGGTCGAGTTCGCGGAAAGCATCAAGAGAATGCTCGCGCCCGAGGGGGTATGGGTTTTTGAAATGTCGTATATGCCGACGATGCTCAAGCTGAATTCTTACGACACGATTTGTCATGAACACCTCGAGTACTATAGTCTGTCGGTGCTTGAGCATATTTTGAAACGCGTCGGCTTCAAGATTATCAGGGTGGAACTGAACACGATCAACGGGGGAAGCATCCGCTGCTATGCAGCGCATCAAAAAAGTTCGTTCATCCCGCAGCCCGCAGACACTCAGCGGCTGAATGAACTCAGGCGGCAGGAAAATGAGATGCAGCTCGAGTCGGATAAACCATACACGGATTTCCAGGCGCGGATTGAAGAGCATCGAAACGAACTCAAGGCGATGGTCCTCGGGCTGAAGAAGGAGGGAAAAAGAATTCACATCTACGGTGCATCGACAAAGGGAAATACCATACTCCAGTGGTCTGGACTTGACGGAAGCATCATCGAAGCTGCGGCCGATCGAAATCCCGATAAATTCGGCGCCCGGACGCTTGGAACAAATATTCCCATAATCAGCGAGGAAGATTCGAGGGCGATGAAGCCTGACTATTACCTGGTTCTCCCATGGCACTTCCGCGACGAATTCCTGAAGAGGGAGCGCCGGACGCTGGAATCGGGAGTCAAGATGATTTTTCCACTCCCAAGGCTCGAGATCGTAGGCCTGTGATGAATGCAGCAGGGATGTCGGGGGGCAAATTTCACCGCATGCGGCGGGTGGATTCTCCGGTTCTTCGAGAATGAAAGCGCTCATTTTCGGCGCAGGCGGTCAGGATGGAAGCTACCTTGCCGACGTTTGCCGGTCGATGAAAATTGAACCGGTCGGGATCTCGCGTTCGGGTAATTGGATCAGGGGAGACGTGGCCGACGCCGCATTCGTGAAAGAATGTATCCGGGAATATTCGCCGGCATACGTGTTTCATCTCGCCGCGAATTCAACAACCCGCCATGATGCCTTGTACGAGAACCATGCGGCGATCAGCACCGGTGCCCTCAATCTACTTGAAGCGGTATACTCGCTGAAGCTTCCGGCGCGAGTGTTCATTGCAGGAAGCGGCGTTCAATTTTTCAACGACGGAAGTCCGATCTCCGAGTCGACACCGTTCGACGCAGCCAGCGCGTATGCGGTGGCAAGAATTCATGCCGTGTATGCCGCAAGGTACTATCGCAGGCTGGGCGTGAAAGCATATGTCGGCTATTTTTTCCATCATGAAAGCCCATCGAGAAAGCCCGATCACCTGAGCCAGCGGATTGTTCAGGCGGCTAAACGGATTAAGAACGGATCGGAGGAGATCCTGCAGATCGGCGATCTGTCGGTTGAAAAAGAGTGGACATTTGCGGGTGATGTCGCCAGGGCTGCCCTCACCCTGGTCGGACAGGAGAGGCATTTCGAGGCAATTATCGGATCGGGCGAGGCACATTCGATCAGGGAATGGGTGGAACTTTGCTTCGGTGGACTCGGCTTGGACTGGCGCAAGCATGTCAGACAGATACCGGGCTACCGGGCGGAATTCGCGAAGCTCGTATCAGATCCGCGCCGCATCCGGAGCCTTGGATGGCTACCGGCGGTGGGATTCAAGGAGTTGTGCGCGATGATGATGGATGCTCCTTCTCCCTCGTAACGATCACTCATGAAGGTGTCTCCGGCTGATCGGCCGAGGCGGATTCTTCTCGGACATCTGGCATCATTCGGCGATTGTTTGCTCGCGACCCCGATCGCGCGACAGATCAAGAATGATTATCCCGGTTGTACGTTGACATGGGCGATCGGCGCTCTCTATCGCGGTGCCATCGAGGAAAATCCGTTTGTCGACCGCATCTGGCAGATTCCTCTCGAGAAGAGAAACGAGATGGATCAGATATGGATGAAATTTGAGGTCGAAGCCAGGAAGAGATTGATCTCAGGCGAGTTCGATCAGATTTTTCTAACACAGGTGAACCCGAACAACTATCAGAATTTTGACGGAACGGTCCGGGCGTCGATACTGCGGGGATATCCGCGGCCGTTAACGGTTCCCATTACTCCTGTTCTGAGGCTCCGGGAGGAGGAAGTCACCAAGGTCGGCCGGTTTGCGGAGGAGCACGGTTTGTCCCGGCGAAAATACGCGGTTCTCTTCGAGTGTGCCTCCAGAAGCGGCCAGTCGTACGTCACGCCTGAGTATGCCTTGCAGGCCAGCGAGCACGTGCTGTCACGGGTGGGCGATTGCGCCATCATTCTGTCCTCGAATGAAAAGATCGCGCGGGGCCGGCCGGAAATCATCGACGGGAGTGTTCTTTCGCTCCGGGAGAATGCCGAGCTGACGAAGTACTGCACTCTGCTCGTCGGATGTTCGAGCGGAGTTTCGTGGGTTTGCACGTCGGATTGGGCCAAACCTCTGCCGATTATCCAGGTGTTGAAGCGATCCACTTCAGTGTTTGCATCGATGGTCCACGACGCCGAGTACTTCGGCCTGCCCACGGGCCACATCATCGAGATGACCGACTGTTCGGCGGAGCGGCTCGGCGATTGCATACAAGCCGCCTTGACCGAACCGTTCATGTCCGTTCGCTCCCGGTTCCATGAACAGATCCCCGTCGAATTGAATTTGTATCTCGAAACCTTCATGAGAGCGGTCTTGAGAAGAGGGCAGATTCTCAAGGTCCTCAAGTCATTATTACTTGTGCGGAAGAGGTACGGCATGGAACCGTTCGCACGGTATCTCAAGACAAAAGTAGCGGCGACATAGAAATTCAAGCGCCTGTTGTTTCGGGCGGATGTCGGCTAACATCTATTGAGGAGATCAAAGTTGAAAAAAGCACTCATCACAGGGATTACCGGCCAGGACGGTTCCTATCTTGCCGAGCTTCTGATTGAGAAGGGATATGAGGTCCACGGGATCATACGGCGCAGCAGTTCCTTCAACCGGGGCCGTATCGACCATATCTATATCCAGAACCCAAGCATCATGAACAGGAAACTGTACCTCCATTATGGAGACGTAACCGATACGAGCAACCT
>Ga0099793_10000037_pt1 | contig 24732 bp, 29 predicted proteins | sample Rivendell_Oct201_9_FD_77319 | JGI IMG/M metagenome (GOLD analysis project Ga0099793, IMG submission 77319) | Vadose zone soil and rhizosphere microbial communities from the Eel River Critical Zone Observatory, Northern California to study diel... | ecosystem: Environmental > Terrestrial > Soil...
ACTCGATCTATATCCTCGCGTCCAAGAATGGCAGGACGGAGATTGCCCTCGTCGTGGACAACACGGAGCGGGCCAAGGCCACGCTCAAGTAAGCGACCACGTCCACATCGACCAGAGCCAACGTGGTCTCCGTGCCGCTCACTCGTGCATTCGCCGGCCCCTCACATAGGATTAAGAGGGGCGCATTATCATCTTGGCAGCTGAACAGAACCCAGCTTCGAGGAGATGGGACTCGATGGGTGGAACAGTCACAAAGGGAAATCGGCTGCAAGTGATGGCGCGGCATGAACTCGAGAGACAGGGTTATCTCGTTCATACGGCCGTGCGAAGCGCCCAACGGCGGGGCCCGATCTGGATCAGCCAAACCACCGATATCTTCAACGCCTTCGATCTGATCGCGACGCGGATGGAGCCTCCTTTCCCCTTGAGATTCGTACAAGTTACGACCATTTCGCACGTCAGCGAGCGGATTCGGAAAGTGGATCCAGTTCCCATGAATCCCGGAGTAGCGAGCGTTGAGATCTGGGCCTATGTCGGAGGTCAAAAGCGCCTTGACCGTCGGTACAAGGATCGCAAAGTATGGCTGCCAAGGAACTACTTCCAGATTTATCACAAGACGCGGAATTGGGAACCCGACCCGCGGGACCGGATAGCGGTCGGCGAGTCAGCGCAGGCTCCAGAAGTCCGGGTACAGCGAGTCCGTACCGCCAAAGAGATTCCGAGCCTGGCGCACGCGCCAAGACGGAAAGCGCTTGCGAAATGACCAGCCGTTGGCCTCTAGGAGAACGAACGGCGGTGCCGCCCGCCGGCTACGAACGTCTGGGGGCCGAGCGGCCCGACGATCGCAAGCGTTTCAGCACTCATAGAGGTCGTCATGCCAAAGGTCGGCTGACCCCTTCTCATCATCAACGCAGACCTGTAATAGCAGCCCCCGGAGATGACCGTTTCACTCGGGCCAGGGCCCAGCCCTTGCTGATAACTCCCCTCATTCGGTTTCAGCGGCGGGACTATCGTGGGAACCTTCTTAACGTGACAATTATCTCTCACGGATGATGGAAGTACCGCCGGGCCGAGTGGAACGAATCTCGGATGGCGGGGAGGACGCGATTCGCGCCATTTTGGCGGAACTGAGAGCGATGAAGTTCAACGGGCTCCTGAAGACCTCCGTCTTCCGCGGCGACACCCCCTCCCAAGGCGTCCTCGTGTTGCGGGGCGGGGATGGGGTCCTGGCGGAGCACCGGTCCAAGGTCGACGTCGCAGGGCCGACGGCGGTCCCCGAGATTTTGAAGGACGCCGCGAGTGTGCGAGCTCAGCTCGAGGTTCGCACGTACGACTACGGCCATTCCGCCATTAGCATTGACCAGCTGCAACGTAGCTATCCTGAGGCCGCGGTGAAGGGCCTCGGCAATGCGGACGAGGTCCTCTCGAAGCTCTTGATCCAAGAAGCCGCCGAACGGAACGCGTACCTGCGGGACCTCGAGGCCCGTCGAGAACAGGAAAAGGAACTCGTGGACCGCGAGGAAGAGCTGTACAAACGGAAGCGGGAGTTGGAGCAGGAGTACCAGCGGAGCGGTGCCCGTCAGAAGGAACTCGAATCTCTCCGAGCGGAGCTGCAAGCGGTCAAGGAGGCGAGCGGCATGATCATGCGCCGCCTAGAGGAACGCCGCTCGACCGAGGATGTGGAGATCCAGTCCCAGCGGAAAGTGCTCTCGATGGAATCGGAGAAAGCGCGCGCGGAACTGGAGATCCAACGGCGGAACCTGGCCGAGAGGGTCGCGAAGGCGGCGGACCTCGAACGGGAATTCGAAGCGCGGCAGGCGTCCTTCACCGATCGGGAGGCGGCGATCGCGGCCCGGGAACAATCCCTCGAGCGGGAGCGCCGACAAATGAACGATCTGTATGGGAGCCTCCAGGCGGAGACGGAGAAGATTTCCGAGGCACGCGAGGTCTTCGACAACCGGCTCGCGGATGCGGAACGCCGGGAGCGCGAGTTGATCCTTCGGGAACAGGCGAGTGGGGAGTCGGAAGGCCGACTCCGACAAAAAGAGGCCGCTGTTTCCGCCCGCGAGAAAACGGTCGCCGAGCGGGAGAAGGCCATCGGGGCCTTGTCGAAAGACCTGGAACGCCGAGAAGCCAAGGTGGCGAGCGAGAGTGTGGCTCTTGCGAAACGCGACGAAGCGGTCGGCCATCAAGGAACGACATTGGAGGACCGCCGAGACGAACTCGCCCGCGCGACGGAACACATGGAGAAGATCGCCAAAGAGCTGGCGGCGAGGGACCGCAAAGTTGGCGGGGAAGAACGCGAATTGCGACAACGGCACGAGGAGGTCCAACAACGCGAACGTGAGCTCGCGACGCAAGGAAAGGAACTGGAGCGGCAAAACCGCCAGCTGGCTGAGACGGTGGAAGAACTCACTCAGTCCCGCGCTGTGCTCAAGGAGCAGGCTCTGAAGCTACTGCGCTCCGAGCGGGCGCTCCAAGAGCGGCTCCAAGGGGCTGAGACTCGCGAGCAAGATCTACAGAAACGCGACGCGACCACGAAGAAGCGCGAAGCCGCGCTCGACAAACGCGAGAAGGCGGTAGAAGCGCAGGAGATTCGACTGGTCGACAGGACTGAAGCTGCGGGCGCGGGATCCGATGATCTGAAGGCCCGCAAGGACGAACTGGAACGGGAGTATACGACGAAGCGGACTGCGCTCGAACGCCGTGTTCATGAGCTGACGGAGCGGGAGACGACGGTCGCGAAGGAATCCAAGGCTTTGGAGGAATTGAAGGCGAACTTGGAAGACCACGAGACGGCCCTCCTGAGCGGCGTCCATGAGCTAGGGCCCCGCAAGACCGCCGTGGACAAGGCGGAGGCCGCCCTCGCGCGAGAGCAGGAAAAGCTCCAGAAACGGATCGCGTCAATCGAAGCTCGAGAAGCAAAGCTGAAACAGGAGACGGACGAGCGAGATTCCGGCCGTGAAGCCCGGGACCGCGAACTCGAGGCCGCGAAGACGGCCGTGCGTCAGCAGGAAGAGGCCCTCGCCCGAAGGGAGCAAGAGCTGGACAAACGCGAGTCGGCCCTGGAAGACCGAGCGGGTCGGACCGAGGCCGAGCGGAAGCGCCACGAGGAATCCGTGGCGGCCCTCCGAACTTCGATTCAAGATCGAGCGGCCAAGCTCGAAGCCATGAAGAATCAAATGGCCGCCGAGCGAGCACAGATCCAAGCGACGCGGTTCGAGCACAAGGCCCGAGAGGCCAAGCTGAAAGAGACTCAGGCTAAAGCGGAGAAGACGGATGCCGATCTGGAGCGCCGAAAGAAGGAGCTCCTGCGAATCAAGGAAGGCCTCAAGAAAATCCGGTGAGAGGGGACTGAATGCCAGGCATCATCACGCTCACCACGGACTTCGGACCCGGCGCCTACGTCGGTGCGATGAAGGGCGCCATCCTATCGATCGACCCGGACCTGACGATCGTCGACCTGGACCATTTGGTCCGGCCACACGACGTCCGGCACGGGGCGTTCGTGCTGTATTCCTCCGTGCCCTACTATCCGTTCGCGGTCCATGTGGGTGTCGTCGATCCCGGGGTCGGCACGAAACGCCGGGCGATCCTGTGCATCTGCGAAGGCGCCCTGCTGGTCGGGCCCGACAACGGTCTGTTGATGCCTGCCGCGAAACGCCTCGGCCTAAAGGAGGTGCGGGAGATCACGAATCGAAAACTGGGCCGGCCGGAGCTCTCAGACACGTTCCACGGTCGGGACCTGTTCGCCCCCGCCGCGGCACATCTTTTGTCCGGCACGAAAGTGAAGGACGTCGGTCCGATCGTCAAGGATTTCGTCGACTTGGACTTCGGCGTACCGAAGAAACGGAAGGGTGGCTTTGAAGGCGTCGTCATCACGTACGACCGCTTCGGCAACATCGTGACGAACATCCCGCAATCCAACGTCGAGAAAGCGTGGTCCTTCGGCGATCGCCTCGCGGTGACGATCGGTGGCTATGAAATGACTGTACCTTTCGTGCGCACGTACGGCGTCGTCGCACCGGGAGACTTCCTCGCGACGATGGCCTCCAGCGGATTCCTGGAGATCTCGCGGCGCGAATCGAACGCGGCGTCGCAACTCGAGGCGACGCCGGGCATGCATGTGACCGTCACGAAGCTCTGATTCCAAAGACATATCTAGGGACCGTACTTTCCACGCCCGAAATGGATGAACGGAAGATCCTCCTCGTGATTTTCGATGGCCTGGGGGACCGTCCGCTCACGGAGCTCGGCCACAAGACGCCACTCGAATCCACGCCGAAACCGAACCTCGACTGGTTCGCGGCGAATGGGGTGAATGGCCTCGTCGATCCAATTGCGCCGGGCGTCGTGGCCGGGTCCGACACCAGCCACCTCGCCCTGTTCGGATACGATCCGCGGGAAGTCTACACGGGCCGCGGACCGTTCGAGGCCGCCGGGGTCGGCATCGACATGCAGCCCGGCGACATCGCCTTCCGCGGCAACTTCGCCACCGTTGATGAAGACCTGCAGATCACGGACCGCCGCGCGGGCCGGATTCGCGAGGGGACCGAGGAGCTTGCGAAAGCCCTCGATGGCCTCCGCCTCGGGAGGATCCGGGCGACCGTCCGGGCGGGGACGGAGCATCGGGTTGCTCTCGTGTTACGAGGACGCGGCCTGTCTCCGAAAGTCTCGGACACGGACCCGCATGAGATCGGGGCGAAGGTCCTCGATTCGAAGCCACTCGAGGCTGCCGCGAAACCGACGGCGAAAGCAGTGAACGCATTCACGAAGCAGGCCTACAAGCTCCTGAAGAGTCACCCGGTGAACCGCGCCCGCGTCGGGAAGGGCGAACCGCCCGCCAACATTGTTGTGCTGCGCGGGGCGGGCATCTTCCCGGACCTTGTCCCCATCACGGAGCGATTGCATGTCACGGCAGCCGGCATCGCCGGCGTCGCCCTAATCCGCGGCATGTTCCGCACGGTCGGAATCGATCCAATCGATGTCCCCGGGGCCACAGGCGGGCTCGACACGGACATGATCGCAAAGGCGGACGCGGCGTTGGAGGCCCTCAAGACCTACGACCTGGTCGTGCTTCATATCAAGGCCACGGACCTCTGCGGCCATGACGGCAAGGCCTCCGAGAAGATCCGCGTGATTGAGCGGATGGACGCGATGATGGGCCATCTGAAATCGAAACTCTCGTCCGACGTCGTGGTCGCAATCACGGCGGACCATTCCACCCCCGTCGCGGTGAAGGACCATTCAGGAGACCCGGTGCCGCTCACGATTTTCGGAGAAGGGGTGCGCGTGGATGACGTCCTGAACTTCGACGAGCGGAGCGTCGCCCGCGGCGCCCTCGGTCGGATTCGCGGCCAAGACGTGATGAACCTGTTGCTGGACGTTTCGAACCGTGCGACCAAGTATGGAGCCTGAGCCCGTCAAGACCTAATACGAGGAGGAGATTGCGCCGGGGTCGGGCGATGGAGGCGGTGTCACGGTGGACCTGAGCATCATCATTCCGGTCGCAATCCTCGCGGCCCTCGGCTTCGCCGGGATCCTCGCCCGCGACGTCCTTCAACGCGAGACCGGGTCCGAGCGGATGCGGGAAATCGCCGCGGCAATCCAGCAGGGCGCTCGCGCCTTCCTCCGACGGCAGTACCGGACCATCGCGATCATCGCGGCCATCCTTGCCTTCGTTTTCGCAGGCGCGATCTTTGCACAAAGGGCGGCGATCGGAGCCTCGGACGCGGTTCAACTCGGGTTGAAGACCGCGGGCGCTTTCGCCCTTGGCGCGACGTTCTCGGCTCTCTCCGGCTACATCGGCATGCAAGTCGCGATCCGGGCGAACGTGCGTTCGGCGGCTGGCTCGCTTCGATCCCTCAACGAAGCGCTCGTCGTCGCGCTCCGGGGCGGTGCAGTCTCGGGCCTCGCGATCGTCGGGCTCTCCCTCACGGGCGTCTCGATCCTGTACTACGGCTACGGGTACGGAGTCGCGGAGACCGAGGCTGCGCAGAAGGGGCTCATCCTGTCCATCGTCGGGTTCGGCTTCGGTGCGAGCCTCGTCGCGCTCTTTGCGCAACTCGGCGGCGGCATCTACACGAAAGCCGCCGACGTCGGCGCGGACCTGGTCGGGAAGGTCGAGGCCGGGATTCCAGAGGACGACCCTCGCAATCCCGCGGTCATCGCGGACCTGGTCGGGGATAACGTGGGGGATTGTGCCGGCCGCGGCGCGGACCTGTTCGAGTCCACGGCTGCGGAAAACATCGGGGCGATGGTCATCGGGGTCGTTCTCTTCCGGTTTTTCGGAATCGCGGGGATCGTTTTCCCGCTCGTGGCCCGCGGCTTCGGCGTCCTTGCTTGTATCGTCGGCGTGTACGTCGTGCGCGCACGGGAGGACGAAGACCCGATGAGCGCGTTGAACCGGGGGTACCTGGTCGCGACCATCGTGGCCGCCTTGTTGTTCGGCTTCGCCGCGTGGGCGATGTTGCAACCTCCGGCGGGGTCCGGTGCGGACGCATGGACGTGGGCCCGGTACTGGCTCTGCGGCATCGCGGGGATGGTCACCGCCTTCCTCTACGTTTGGATCACGCAGTACTACACCGAGGCCAAGTACCGGCCGGTTAGGGACATCGCGAAGGCGTCGGAGACCGGTCCCGCGACCAACATCATCTCTGGCTTCGCCGTCGGCCTCGAGGCTACGTGGCTGCCGATCCTCGTCGTTGCGGGCGCGATTCTTGTCGCCTATGCCCTCGGTCAATCGACCGGGATCGGCAACGGCGGCCTTTACGGAACCGCGATCGCCACCATGGGCATGCTCTCGACCGCGGCATACATCCTCGCGATGGACACCTTCGGGCCGATCGTCGACAACGGCGCAGGGATCATCGAGTTGTCGCAAATGCCCGAGGACGCCCGGCGCAACATGGACAAGCTCGATGCGGCGGGCAACACGACGAAGGCCCTGACAAAGGGCTATGCCGTGGGCAGTGCGGCGCTCGCTGCGTTCTTGCTCTTCAATGCCTATCTGGAGGAAGTCGGCACATCTTCCGTGAACCTTGCGCACCCGGAGACCTTCATCGGCGGAATGATCGGTGCAGCTCTTGTGTTCCTCTTCAGCGCCTACGCGATTCGCGCGGTCGGGCGCGCGGCGTGGGCGATCATCAAAGATGTGCGGGACCAGTTCCGGGAACACCCGGACATCATGACGGGCGGTACGAAGCCCGACTACGCTCGATCGGTCGACATCGCCACCCGCAGCGCGCTACGGGAGATGGTCGTCCCCGGGCTTCTGGCGGTTGCAACACCCGTTGCCGTGGGCCTCTTCTTCCGGTTCGTGCGAATCACCCCCGGACTCCTGCCCGGCGAGCCGCTCGGGGGCACCCTGATGGTGGGCACCATTGTGGGCGTCCTCCTGGCCCTGGTGCTGAACACGGGAGGCGGCGCCTGGGACAACGCGAAGAAATTCATCGAGGCAGGAAACCTCGGGGGGAAGGGAAGTCCCACTCACAAGGCCGCCGTGGTGGGCGATACGGTTGGCGATCCCTTCAAGGACACCGCAGGACCGTCCCTGCACATCCTCGTGAAATTGTTATCCACGATCACTTTGGTCATCGCGCCTCTCCTCGTCGTCGTCTGAGCAGCAACGTTTCTTGAGAGCGTTTGCGTCTTGCGCGCGGGCGTCACCAGGCCAAGCGTTATATTCGATTGGCCCTTTCCGCGCTTCGGAGGAGGACCATTGCAGCCCGGTCAGGACCAACCCAGCGCCCCGCCCCCGCCGCCCTCGATGGTCGGGGGCCGAAGGAATCCGAGGACAGTTCGAATCATCGTTGTCCTCGTCGCCATCATCCTGGCGATTTCAGGAGCGGTCGTCTTCTACGTACTCACCCAGAGCTCGGCGTGTAACTTTTCCTCGACCGACCCGCTCATCTTTGACCAGCCCGAGCGGCCCGATACGCTCGATCCCCATGTGACGTTCTCCACGCCGGGATGGGGCATCGTGCAGCAGGTCTACCAGACCCTGGTGAACTACAATGGCTCGTCGTATACGACCCACGTGCCCGTCCTGGCAAAGAGCTGGACGGTATCCGCGGACAGCCTGAACTACACCTTCGTCCTGCGTCAGAACGTCCACTTCTCGAACGGCGATCCGTTCAACGCGTACGTCATGTGGTTCAGCTTGTACCGCGCCATCATCATGAACCAAGCTGGGAGCTTCATCTTGCAGGAGAACTTCTGGCTTCCGGGCGTCACCTACTATTCGGGAGCGAACGAGAGCGCGAATGCAACGGCATGGGTGACGAACGCGCTGAATTTGTGGGACTTTTTCAATCCTACCGGGGCACAGAAGGCGCTTATGGCGGCGGACAACAACTCCTTCCAGGCCGTGGATGCCTACACACTGGTCTTGCACGGCGGGAACGGGTATCTCGAAGCCCATCCATACGCATTCCTTCTTGCGTCCATCTCCGGGCCGATCGCGAGCGCAGTGGACCCGAAGGTAGTCCAGCAAAACGGCGGGGTCCAATACCACCAAGAGAACACTTGGATGACCACGCACACCCTCGGCACAGGCCCCTACGTCCTGGCCGGAGGATTCCTGGACCCGACGGCCTCCAGCTATACGTTGAACCGAGACCCAAAGTACTGGGCGATCAACGCCTCGAAAGCAGAACCGTGGAACAACATCATCCAGCCCGGTCAGGCGTCCATCCAGGTCGACTTCCAAAATGACGCCGCGATCGGGGTGAACGACATGAAGACGGGCAAGGTCCTGTCGGCGTCCTTCGCGTACATCGGTCCCTCGACCGTACAGTCCTTGCAAGGCGTCCCCTGTGTCTCGGTGAACGCACTCGACACCGTGTACGGCTCCACGTCAGGTGGCTGGTGGATCTACATGAACCAGAACACGGCTCCTTTCACGAACTGGTCCGTGCGTCAAGCGGTCGTCCACGCGATCAACTACGATCGAATCATTCAGGTCGCGTTCGGTGGTCACGGGGAGCGATGGGTTGGTCCTGTCCCGCCCGGCTACCCGTACTACAACCCGGACAATCTGGCGCCCTATGAGTACAACCTGACCCTCGCCAAGAAGTTCATGAGCCAATCTCCCTGGTCGACCGGCTACCCGACGCCGATCAACTACGAGTATGTGAACCTGGGCGACTGGGCGGACGTCGCGAGGTTGCTCCAAGACGACTTGAAGCAAATCGGAATCAACATCGTACCCACCAAGATCGACAACATCGACAAACTCTACGAAATACAGAAGCGGAATCTCGACGGGAATTGCATCGCTCAGAATGCGACAGGCGGCGGACCCTTCCCCATCGGCCAAGAGTTCTACACATCGGACTACATCTCGCCGGACGACTGGACCCAGAATAACGCGCTGAGCTACGGCAGCGCAAACGACTGCATGGCCGCCTACAACGATCCCGCGCTGGACCCCCTCGTCCTCGATGCTGCGACCCAGACGAACCCGAACACGGCGAAGGCCGAGTACGCCCAGATGACGCGCATGATGTACGACAACGCGACGGTCGCGTGGCTGGTCGTGCCGACGCAATTCCAAGTCGTTAATACCCACCTCCAGGGGTTCGTCTCCAACCCGATGGGCGCGGCGATCCCGTTCGTCGTCACGCAGAACACGGCGGTCGCGAGAAGAGGATGAGCCCGGAGCCTCCGGTCGTCACGCGTTCGCCGGAGTGCCGAGGCCCGCAATCAGCTCTTCTGGTGGAACATCTCCGATCTCCTCGGCCCGGTGGCAGGCGACCGCGCGACCCGGGTGTTGCGGGAGTTCGCGAAGGAGCGGATCTTCGATTCGGCAGCGGTCGATGACGAACGGACAACGCGCCGCGAACCGGCAGCCGACCGGGGGATGCACGAGGGTCGGAATCTCGCCGCCGATCCGGTACCGAGCCCTTCTACGCCGTGGATCCGGCACTGGCAGGGCCGCCAGGAGCGCCTTGGTGTACGGATGAATGGGATGCTCGAGGACGTCTCGAACCGGACCGACCTCAGCGAGCAGGCCCAGATACATGACCGCCACTCGATCCGCGACGTAGCGGACGGCGGCCACGTTGTGCGTGATGAGCAGGTAAGAAAGCGCGAGCTCTTGCTGAAGCGAAACGAGCCGATTCAGAATCTGTGCCTGGACGGCCACGTCGAGGGCGCTCGTCGGCTCGTCCAAGATGAGGACCTTCGGGTGGACGCTGAGCGCGCGCGCCAGGGAAAGGCGCTGACGGCCGCCTCCGGAGAATTCGTGCGGATACTGGTCAATCGATCCCGGGGGGAGTCCGACAAGCGGGAGGAATTCAGAGACCCGCCTTCGGATCTCGTCGCGCCCAGCGTTCTCCTGCGCCTTGATCGGCTCTCCCACGATCTGCCACACACGCAGCCGAGGATCGAGCGACCCCACGGGATCTTGAAACACAATCTGGACGTTCCGTCGCCACTGTAGGAGGTCTCGCCCCTGAAGGTCGGTGATGTCCTGCCCCTCGAATCGGACCCGGCCCGCGGTCGGCTCGTGGAGCTTCGATAGGAGCCAACCGAGGGTCGTCTTCCCGGAGCCGGACTCGCCGATCAGCCCCACGGTTTCTCCCGGTTGAACCGCCAGAGAGACGCCGTCGACCGCATGAACCACCTCTTCGGGCTTTCTCGTGACAACGTCAGCGAGGGAGCGGGCGAGGGGGAAGTGTTTGACCAGCCCCTCGGCTTCGATGATGGGAGTGGTCATGTCATCCGCCCCACTTCGTCGCTGTAATAACAGGCCGAGAGATGGGTCCGAACCGAGGTACCCTTTGCCGGCTCCAGCATGGGACCGGGGTCCCTCGTACATGCGTCCCTCGCGAGCGGGCAGCGGGGATGGAAGGGGCATCCTCGAGGCACATCAGCGAGGCTGGGCACGGACCCCGAAAGCGCGGGCAAGGGACCGTCCTCCTTGTACTGGGCAGGGACGGAGCGGAGCAGCAATTTCGTGTACGGGTGACGCGGGTTCGCAAAGACCTCTTCGACCGGTCCGAACTCAACCAGGTGGCCCGCATAGAGGACGCCCACCTCGTCGGCCATCTCCGCGATGATCCCGAGGTCGTGGCTGATGAACAAGATTGACGTCTGCACCTCCTCCATCAGCTCCTTCATCAACGTGAGGACCTGCGCCTGGATCGTGATGTCGAGGGCGCTCGTCGGTTCGTCGGCAATCAGGAGTGAGGGCTTCGCGCTCAGGGCCATCGCGATCATGATTCGCTGGCGCATGCCGCCGGAAAGTTCGTGCGGATAGAGGTCGAGGATCGTCTCCGGGTCGTTGATGCGGACGAGCTTCAGGTAATCCAGGACGTCTTGCATCAACGCCTCCCGTCGAGCGCGGCTCCTTCGCCGAGGGAGCGTCGTCGCGATCGGATGGAGGAGGGCTTCGCCGGTCTTCACCGTCGTGCCCTTCGAGTAATCATGCGGTTCTGGCGCAGGGAAGAGAGTCGGTGCCTCGCCCGCATCCCGCAGCTTCCGAACGGCGACCGCTTCCGCGACTTGGTCGAAGATCCGGTACGCCGGATTGAGGGAATTGATCGGCTCCTGGAAGATCATGCCGATCCCGGTCCCACGAAGAAGCGGCAGTTTCCATTTCGGAAGGTCAAGGACGTCCACGCCGCGGAAGGCGATCCGTCCGGAGACGATCCGAGCCGGAGGTTCCGGGAGCAGGCGCGGAATGGCATGGGCGAGGGTGCTTTTCCCGGAACCCGTCTCGCCGACGATGCCGACGACGCGACCGGGGTCCAATCGGACCGAGACGCCGGTCAGGGCGTGGAACGTCCCCGTGCCCGCCTCGTACTCGACAGAGAGATCCTGGACCTCCAACACCGGTTCCACCATCGGAGATCACGCCTCTGCGCTCACAGCAACCTGACCGGGGAGGGTCGTCGGGGCAACGGCCTGAACCAAGGTGCGGCGGCTCCGCGGGTCAAGGATATCCCGAAGGCCGTCGCCGAACAGGCTGAAGGCCAGGACGGTGATGAAAATGGCCGCGCCGGGAGCGAGGACCGTCCACGGGTGGGTCAGGAGGAGCTGCTCGTAGGCCTCGACCATCGTCCCCCACTCCGAGACTTCCAAGGGAACACCGATCCCGACGAACGAAATCGTCGAGAACGTGATGATGACCGTGCCGATGTCGAGCGTGTAATACACCAGAAGAGGCTCGATCAGATTCCGGAGGACATGACGGAACAGGATTCGGACCTCGGAGACGCCGGCCGCTCGGGCCGCGACGACATACGGTCGGTGTTTGACCGCAAGGACCTCCCCTCGCGTGAGTCGAACGTAGTAGGGCCACCACGTCAGGAGGACCGCGAGCATCGAGGGAACCGTCCCTCTGCCGAGTGAGGCCGCAATCGCGAGGGCGAGGACCAACGAAGGAAACGCTAGGAAGACATCGGTGACCCGGAGGATGACCGCGGAAATCGCGCCCCCGATCGTCCGGGGCTTGTCCCAGTAGCCCGCCACCAGGCCGAGTCCCCCTCCGGCCAAGAGCGCGAAACCAGCGATCCCGACCCCGATAGCCAGATCGAGCGGAAGCGCGGTGAGGACCCTCGAGAAGATGTCGAGGCCCAACTTGTCCGTCCCCAGAAGGTGCTTCAGGGAGGGTCCTTGGCTGTAATCCGTCGAAATTCCGTTGGGATCATACGGCGTGAGAAGGATCGGATGGCCGAGCACCAGCTGTGTGATGACCGGCACCAGGGCGACGAGGACCGCGGTCACTGAGATAATGACGACGAGGATGAAGCCGACCAACGTGAGAGGGTTCGCCCGCAGCACGCGGATGAACGGGCGAAGCAGCTCACGGAGATGCGACACTTTCCCACGCAAACTCCTCTCGGCGGTCGCATCGCCTCCAAGACTCGAACGCGTTTCGTTCGCCATCGTTACCTCCACTCGACGCGAGGATCCAGGATCCCGTAGAGGACGTCCGACAGGAGATTGGAGATGACGACGGCGATGGCGAACACGATGACGACCGCAATCGTCCCCGGGAAGTTGTATCCCTTGATCGCGTCGTAGGCATACGCCCCGATCCCGGGCCATTGGAAGATCGTCTCGATCACGACGGTCCCCGAGAGGAGGACGCCGGCCGTGATCCCGAGGATCGTCACTGTCGAGATCAGGGCATTCCGAAGGGCGTGTTTGTAGAGCACAACAAAGTCGGACAGGCCCTTCATGCGGGCGGTCTTGACGAAATCGAGGGGAAGGACGTCCAGCATGGAGGTCCTCGTCATCCGCGTCGCAATCCCGAGATTGAGCAAGGCCAACGCGGACGCGGGGAGGATCAGATGAAGGAGAGCGTCTCCGGCGGCGGGGAAATCCAAGGCCAATAGCGCGTCCAGCACGGACATGTGAGTCAGGCGGGCAAATGGCGGCGTGCTCGCGAAGTCCCCCTTCGTCGGGAGGCCGATCGCCGGACCCACGGCAATCGCGAGAACGACGGCTCCCAAGTACGTGGGCGTGGCCCACCCGCTCAGATAGAACACCCGCACGAGATGGTCCGCCCAGCGGCCCGCGCCATTGGCGGCGATGACGCCCAGAGGGATGCCGAGGACGGTCATGATGAACAGGGAGGCGAGGACGAGCTCGAGAGTCGCGGGAAAGGCGGACGAGATGGAAAGGAGTACGGGGACCCCTCCCCGAGGATTGGCGCCCCAGTCACCCGACAAAAGCGTGGTCAGGTACCGCCAGAACTGATCGGTCAGCGGGCGATCCAATCCGAATCGCACGATGCACGCCTGCACCTGATCCGCGGTGGCATGAGCTCCTGCCCACACGGCGCACGGATTCTGAGTTGCGACGTGAGTGAAGAAAAATGTGATGACAATGACACCGAGGACGACCGGGATGAGTTGAAGGAGTCGCTTGCCGACGAAGACGATGAGGTCACTCCTGTTTCGCCCCACGACTCCTCGCTCCCCGCGCTCGAGCGACGGTTCGACACGTGCGGCTTTCGTGGCCCGTTCGGATGAGCCGGAAACTCGGCCGCCGCGTTCGCCGACGCCCGATCGGAATTAGGTAAGCCCGAAGGCCCATAAGAAGGTAGACCGAGGCATCGGGCGGAGAAGGAGGGGACCGTCCGCCTTCACCGATGAAACGCGGAATTTACAAAGAGAATCAGGAGGCGAGGGAGGTGGCACGTAAAGTGATAAATAGATGGAACCTGTACGACCCGCGCCGGTTTTCATGTATCAACGAGTCCAGCGGGAGGACGTCGTCCGAATCCCGCCGGAACGCCTGGGGGAAGACATCGATGCGGTGGCGCGGGAGCTCACGCGCACAACCCTCGAGGGCAAGATCGGGGCCGACAAGACGCTCACCCTGATCGCAAGCAACATCGAACGGATGGGCGAGGGTCGCATCGTCCACGGCGATGGTGCGGTATACCAGCGCGTAAAGTACGACGCCCTCGTCTTCGCGCCGGCCCTCCAGGAGATCGTCGAGGGCACCGTGGTGGAAATCCTTAAGTTCGGCGCTTTCGTGAGATTCGGTCCCCTGGACGGCCTCCTGCATATCTCGCAGGTCATGGACGATCGGGTCGACGTGGACGAAGAGGGACAGCGGCTCATCGGGAAGGATACGAAGCGCGATCTGCGAATCGGCGACAAGGTCCGAACTCGGATCGTCGCGGTCTCCCTGAACGAGCGGGCGCCGCGGGAGTCGAAGATCGGGCTCACGATGCGCCAGCCTGCCCTCGGAAAACTCGACTGGATCGAAGAAGACCGCGCGAGAGCGGAAGGCCGCACCCGGAAGAAACGGTGAAGTATGGTCGTCAAAATTCCAAAGGCGTGCAAGAACTGTTCCGCGATCACGGACGAGGACAAATGCCCGTTGTGCGGCAACGAGACTTCGAAGGATTGGCAGGGTTACGTGATCATCGTCGACCACCCGCGGTCCGAGATCGCGAAGAAGATGGGCATCCATGTCAATGGGAAGTTCGCCCTCCGCGTTCGTTGAGTTCGCGGACGCGACGCTGCGCCTCCCGGATTCGTTACGAGAGTATCTGCGTTGGCCGATGGGCTCGCTCGTCCACGGCGAGGGCATCCTGCCCGCGATCGGACGCGCGAGTCCCGTCGTGACAGTCGGCGATTTCTGCACGCTCGACCTGGTCGCCCGCGGCCGTCCTCCGGACGTCTGCCTCGTCGACTTCAAGACGAAGCGCCAGGAGGATCCCGAGCTGCGCGACGCCTTGCAGCGGATCGGATCCGTTGTCCTGAGGGTCACGAATCCGGCAGGGACGATCATGCCGGACTCCTGGCGCATCGTGTCCGAAGCCTTTAAGTCGAAGGAGCGGGTACGCGTCGAAGTCCGAGGCGAAGAGGACCTTCTGGCCCTGGTCTGCATCGCCCTGGCGCCCTCGTCCGCGGCGGTGCTGTACGGCCTGCCGTCCCAGGGCGTCGTGGTCGTGCGGGCGGACGAGGCCGCGAAATCCCGGGTCTTGGACGTCCTGCGACGAATGGAGCGGTAGAGATGCAACTCGAAGTAATCCAGCGGAAGGAGAACCCGCTCCTGAAACGGACCGAAGTCTCGTTCAAGGCCATCCATAAGGCCGAGCCGACGCCGACCCGGGACGCGCTCCGCGCCTTCCTCGCAAAGGAGCTCAAGGCAACGAAGGACATTGTTGTGATCGACTCACAGGCCTCCACGTTCGGACGGTACGAGACGGTCGGCTACGCGAAGGTGTACAAGACGAAGGAAGAAGCGCTTTCGGTGGAGCGCAAGCACATCCTGGTCCGCAACAAGCTGATCGAGCCGGAAATCAAGAAGGAGGCCGCGCCGAAACCGGAGAAACCCGCTCCGACTCCCAGGGCGGAGAAGCCAACCGCGGCTCCGAAGCCTGAAGGCCCCAAGGCCGAGGCGAAACCCGAGCCGAAAGCGGACAAGGCTCCGGCCAAAGAGGAGAAGAAACCCGCCGCGAAGGACGAGAAGAAGCCCGCCGAAAAGAAAGAGGAAAAGAAAGACGAGAAGAAGGACGAAAAGAAGGCGGAGCCGAAGAAGAAGGGAGGTAAGTGATGGCCGAGGCGAAGAAGGAGAAAGGGACGGCTGGCCTCAAGCGGAAATTCTACAAGATCGACGGGAATCGGATTTCGCGGGAGCGAGCGCAATGCCCGAAATGCGGACCTGGCGTCTTCCTCGCGAAGCACTCAGACCGCATGTCCTGCGGTCGATGCGGGTATACCGAATTCGCGAAGAAATGAGCCGCCCTCGGGTTCGTCGAGGCGGATGTTTTAAGTCCGTGACCTATTCGCCCGCAAGCCCGCGTAGGCTAGTTTGGATAGACTTCCAGGCTCCGGACCTGGTGACTTGGGTTCAAATCCCAACGCGGGCGTCCCACCCTACACGCCTTCCTTGTCTGCGTGTGCTCGGAGCAGCCAGAGATCAGTCCTTTTTCGCGGGCTGTTCCTTTACCCGAAACTGAACGATTCTCTTCACGAGATCATATGGAACGGGCTCGGCGAGAGGAAACTGTACAGAGCCCTTTCCCTGCTTGTACTTGGAGAGTTCCTTCTTGAAGGCTTCAACGCCCGAGGGTATCGGATAAAATCCAATGTGGCTCTTGTACCCGGCGAAATAGACAAGGCCCTTTCCGTTCAGTTTGAACGTCGGCATTTGATAGCTGATGGCCTCTACGGCTTTGGGGGCGGCCTTTCGGATCGTTTGTCTCACTTTCTCGAGGATGGGTTGGACATCCTTCGGAAAGGTCTCGATGTATTCGTCAATCGTTCGGAATTGTTTCTTGCCACTATTGTCCATTCTGATTCATCTCCTCCCGTTCGCGATGATCAGGAGCCGACTCGTTGCTTCACGATCAAAATTCTCCGGGAAGCCCATGCCGTCGGTCCCCAAGCTCGAGGGTACTATAATGCCACTTGGACTTAAGTTCCTTATCGCCGGGTTAGCCACGTCACACTTGGACGACGCAGAACAGGTTGCCGTCCGGGTCCGCGAGGACGACGAAGTCCTCGCCTGGTTGCGCGGACCGATGGAGCGATGCCCCGAGACTGAGTAGACGTAGGACCTCGGCTTTCTGATCCTCGGCATAGAGATCCAGGTGAAGCCGATACTGATCCAGGTGACCTTCGGAAGAGAGATTCAACGAAAGGTTGGGACCTCGACCTTGCGGGTCCTTGAGAATGACCCATCCTTCGTCGGGCGGATATTTGGGAACATAGTGGAGCGCCTCTTGCCAGAACGCCAGCATCCGAGGGAAGTCGTCGCAATCGATCACGATGGAGCCGATTCTCATGCTGTTACTCCTATTCAACTTCCGCGCCGTGAGATTCCAGGTCCCCGATAACCTTTCCTCGATTCCGTGAGCCGCCTGAAAGTTACTCCGAGCCAAAGTCTTAAACGGCTCGGGGGTCCGTGTCTCCTCGTGGAGAAGTTCGAGAAGGCGGATCTTCGGCAGCGGCTCACGCCGGTGCAATATGAGGTCTGCATCAACAAAGGGACCGAGCGACCCTTTACCGGCGAATACTGGGACAACCATCAGCCTGGGACCTACGTCTGCACCGTCTGCGGGCAGGCGCTTTTTGCCTCAGGGACGAAGTTCGACTCTGGGACGGGCTGGCCGAGTTTCTGGGCGCCGGTTCAGAAAGGGAACGTGACGGAAAAGACGGATCGCAGCCTGTTCATGCGGCGGATCGAGGTCGAGTGCGCGAACTGCGGCTCCCACCTGGGGCATGTCTTTGACGATGGTCCCGATCCGACGGGGTTGCGGTATTGTATCAACTCCGCGTCCCTTGGGTTCCGCCCCGGTGATCCCAACCCGACCGACGATATGGCTTCCCAGAGTCACCCATAAGCCCCGTACTTTCTGCGTCCTCTCCGAACAACGGTTAAATAGGCCTCCTCGCTTGCTCGGCGCCACAGAGGAAGCCTCATGGCGGAAAGACCGAAACCCGGAAGCATTGTGCATGTAGAGTTCCACGTCAAGGAACCGAAGAAACTCGAGAAGTTCTATGGAAGCCTGTTCGGCTGGAAATTCCAAGAGGTGCCCGGCATGGAATACTCGTTGTTCCAGGCACCGAGCGGTCCTGGTGGCGGCGTCGGTGGCTTGCAACCCGGAAACTGGCCGTCGGGCATCATCAACTACATCTCCGTAAACTCAGTCGATGAGTACCAGGAGAAGATCAAGAAGGCCGGCGGGAAGATCATCGCACCGAAGAACGAAGTCCCAGGCCAAGGATGGTTCGCCATCTTTGAGGACCCCTCGGGTACCCGGATGGCCCTTTGGCAGCAGAATCCCAACGCACCACAGATGTAGGCCCGGACTCACTCGGGAACCCGACCTGCTCCCGGGAACGGGATCAGGCTCTACGCGACCGCTGCCGGCCGGGGCTAGCTCTCTGGCCGTTGTCGGCGAGTGGAACGGATGCAAGAAAGACTCGGAATCCGGGGGATCCGGATAACGTGAGGTTCGTCACGTTCTCGAACAAAGCGCCTTGCCCTGACTCGATGCGTTCCTTCTCAATCGTCCCGGATCCCTCGAGGACGTACGCGATCCCCCGCCGGTGACGACCAACATTGAAGGATGCCTGTGCTGCCTCGGGGAGTTTGAGGTCCACGCACTCCAGTCCCATCGAACTGTCGGCCCGGGCGAGCGGGCCAACCACGGCTCGCTGCAGGATTCCGTCGGTCGCCTCCACCAGGTCCCCGGTATCTTTGATTTGAATCAAGGTCGGAGGGGGTTCCGTGTGCCAAGGCAGCCGCAGGACGATCGAGATGGACCGGGCGTTCCGGCCTGCTTGCACCGGTTGCATCGTGAGCTCGTGGCGGATCTCTTGGTGGGCCGTCACGACGAGGACCGACCCCGCGTTGAGCACAGTGTGCTTCCCGCTTCCATCCTCATGGTGCACGGAACCGTCGAGCACATAGGTGACGACCTCCTCGGCCAAGTGCGTGTGAAATCCGAGCTGCAAGCGCGCCGTAGCAACCGTTTCTGCAAAGCGATCGAAGGGAGGAAGCGGACCTTGTTCGGCCGTCGGGATCAGTAGGTGCGACGTCGGTTCCGAAAGGTCCTCATGGCTGGATCGAATGACCACCCGTCCCGGTTCGGCGTTTTCTGCCATTATTCGACTCCCTGGCGCCGGCAACGCAATCCGCCTATGTATCTTCTCCGGGCGTTTCTGCACCGTGGATACCGGACGATGTACGACCGTGAGGCTCGATCATGCTCGGCCGTCGACGAGACGCCCTTGGCGGCTTTCGATTGAGAATACAGGAATCTGTATATACATGTACGTACATACATTCCCCTGTGGAATCCGTTGTCTTCGAGACCCTCGCTGACCCGACGCGCCGCCGCATCATCGAGACGCTTGGGACTGGCGAGCGCCCCGTCCACGAGCTCGTGGAGGCCGTGGACATCCATCAGTCGGGCGTATCGCGCCACCTTCGCATCCTGTACGATGCGGGGTTCGTGCGCGTGCGCGCAGAAGGCCAGAAGCGATTGTACTCGCTTCGGGTCGAGCCGTTCCGCGATCTGGACAAATGGATCCTGCAGTATCGTGACCTGTGGGAGGCCCGCCTCGACCGGTTTGGGAACGAGCTCGAGCGGCGAAGGAAGACACGTAAGACCCAGGAGAGACGCACATGAAGGACCGGAAGGCTAGTCGAGAACGTAAGGAGAAGAACGACTCGCAGAAAGTGACCATATTCTTGACCTTCACCCACCAGGCCGAAGAGGCCGTGCACCGTTACGTTTCGGTCTTCAAGAACTCAAGAATCGTGAGCCTCGTTCGGAGTCGAACCGAGGGCCCCATCGCCAAGGGCAAGGTGCTCAACGCGACATTCGAACTCGACGGACAGCGGTTCATGGCGATGGACGGTGGCCCGTCCTTCTCTTTCAGCCAAGGCACATCCCTCTTCGTGAATTGCGAGACGCAGCAGGAGATCGACCGGCTCTGGGAGAAGCTCTCCGAGGGAGGGGAGAAGCAACCGTGCGGCTGGCTCAAAGACAAGTTCGGCGTCTCATGGCAAATCGTCCCCACGGTCCTGGGCGAGATGATGAGCGATCCGAAATCCGGGAACTCGGACAAAGTGATGGAAGCCCTCCTCCAGATGTCCAAGATCGATATCAAGAGGCTCCACCGGGCTTACGCGGAGAGGACGTGAGCGAGATGGCAAAGAAAAGCAACGCACCAGCAAACGCGAGGGCGCCGAGAGCGAAACTCACGTTCGAACGCACCTTCCGAGCGGCGAGGGTGGACGAAGTCTGGGATCTCTGGACGACGAAAACAGGCCTCGAATCCTGGTGGGGTCCCGAAGGCTTCGTGACGGCCGTCCGGAAGCTCGAACTCCGCCCGGGCGGCACATTCGAATACGCAATGACGGCAATCGATCCGGCCCAGATCGAAGGATTGAAGGCCGCGGGCCTCCCCCTCACGACGGTCGCCGCTGGGACGTACACCGAGGTCAATCCGCGGACGCGCCTTGTCTACCGGACGCTTGCTGATTTCATTCCCGGGGTGGCTCCCTACGAGGTCCTCGCTGTGGTCGAGATCCACGCCAGGGGCCAAGGGGTCCACATGGTCGTGACGGAGGACGCGATGCACGACGAAGAGTGGACGAAGTTGTCGGCCATGGGAATGAACAGCTCCCTCGACAAGCTGGTCAAGGTCCTCGAGGCCCGCCACCGTGGAGGATAGGGCAAGAGGAATATTCCACCCCTCCTTTCGGGCAGGTGAGGGCGTGCCGATATGTGCCGGAATATCAAGACGCTGTTCAACTTCGACCCTCCCGCGACCGACGAGGAGATTCGAGAGGCCTCTATCCAGTTCGTGAGGAAGCTCTCGGGATTCAATAGACCCTCCCGAGCCAACGAAGTTGCGGTGAATCACGCCGTGACGGAAGTAGCGGCAGTGGCCCGACGCCTGCTGGACTCCCTAGTCACCGACGCGGAGCCGCGAAACCGCGAGACCGAAACTGCGCGCGCCCGCACACGAGCGAAAGAACGATTTGGACCATCCTGACGGATCGGGAATCGAGATTCGCCAGATCGTCGAGGCAAGTTTTCTCATCAAGCACGTCGCTTTCCCTTCCGCCTTCAATGATCCACTATGACCGGCGTCCGATGAAGGGATTGTCGCTGTAATCTACCGGGATGTCGACGACCGTCGGCACATTCGCCTGCAACGCCTCGGAGAGAACCGAGCTCAGTTCGGAGGCGTGTTCGACACGAAAACCACGGATCCCGAATGCCTCAGCGAGTCGCACGAGGTCGGGATTGTCGAACCCGGTTCCCACCGAACGCCCGAACTTTGCCATCTGCTTCCATCGGATGCTTCCGAGCCCGCCATCCCGGAACACCAAGTTCACCGTGGCGGTCCGCTCCCGTTTCGCGGTCTCCAGCTCGTGGACGCTCATCAAAAATCCACCGTCCCCGCTCAGGGTCACGACGCGGCGGTCAGGATCGGCCAACTTCGCGGCGATTCCTCCCGGCACGGCGATGCCCATCGCCGACAGGCCGTTCGAGATAATGACTGTGTTCGGCTTGATCGTTCTGAAGAACCGGCCAAGCCAAAGTTTATGGGCTCCCACGTCCGAGACGAGGAGGTCGCCGGCCCCGAGGATATCGCGGAGCTCCCACAGAACTTGCTGTGGTTTGAGCACTCCTTTGGAGCGTTCTCCGAGTTCGGATTCGAGCTGTTTCAGGACCCGCTCCCGGGATTGCAGGGCCCACGTTGACTCCCGCGGCCTCCGAACATGCCCGCGAAGGACGCGCAGCGACTCGCGAATCTCGCCGACCACCTCGACGTCGGGGACGTAGTGCACGGAGATTTCCGCGGGCAGGGAATCGATGTGAACGATTCGTCGATCACCAAGGGGATTCCAGGAGAGTGGGTCGTACTCGACGAAATCAAATCCGACGCAGATCACAAGGTCGGATTCGTTTAGACCCGCGAGTTCGTAGTCCCGCGGCAGCACTCCGACCGTCATGAGGTTCATCGGAGAAGTCCAAGGCATCGTCCCTTTCCCCATGAACGTGTGAGCGACCGGGATCCGAAGATCCTCGGCGAAGTGACGCAACTCATCGGATGCACCGCTTCGGATGACGCCATTCCCAGCTAGGACGAGCGGCCGGTCGGCCTTCTGAATCAGGTCGGCGGCCTTCTCGAGGTTCGTCCGATCCGGCGAGGGGTTCGGGATGCGCTCGATGGGGAGCGGTCTCGGATCCGCGCTCGTCTCTTCATCCGCGATGTTTTCAGGCAATTCGACGTGGGTCGAACCGGGCTTCTCCGCCTCGGCCACCTTGAACGCCTTGCGCACAATCTCCGGAATCGTGTCCGGGCTTTCGATCCGCGCGTTCCACTTCGTGATCGGCTTGAACAGCTGCAGGATGTCGACGAACTGATGGGATTCCCGGTGAACCCTCGACAGGTTCGTCTGAGCCGTGATCGCGACGAGCGGCGCGCGGTCGAGGAAGGCATCGGCCACACCCGTGACGAGATTCGTCGCCCCGGGTCCCAGCGTCGCGAGGCACACCCCCGCATGGGTGGTGAGCCGTCCGTAGACGTCGGCCATGAACGCGGCCGCCTCCTCGTGGCGGGTCAGAACGAAACGAATGGAGCTGTCCCGGAGGGAGTCCATCAACTCCAGGTTTTCCTCGCCGGGAATCCCGAAGGCGAAACGGACCCGTTCGTTTTCGAGACAGGAGACGATGAAAGCCGCCGCCTTCATAATGGGTTATGGTAGACACACCGATTTATTGAATGCGGAGGCGCCGAACGGCCGGTCTCGAGGCAAAGGATCAAGAAGTCGACTGTTTGCTCTACCGTCGACGTCGCTTGATTCGGTGCGACGGCCCCGCGCCCTTGCGACGACGAGCGCGTCGACGGGCGCTTCTTGTCATCCGGATTTCTTTCCGCGCCATCGGAACACGGAGACGGCAGGAAGTATTTGAACGCGAGCTGTCCGATTAGCGTCTCACCATTCGAAGAGCGGACGATGCATCACCGGGAAACATACCGCGAGCACGGGAAAGCCTCCGTCTCCTCGCGCCCCACTCGGAGGCTACGGTCGTCACGATCGAGAAACCCATCCACGTCGATGCGCCCGCGACACTGGAAAGGACCGGGAATGCTGGGAGGAAGGCAGGCACCGCCTGCAGGAACAGATACCAGCCGGCCGTGAAAAGCCCGAATTCCACCGCCACGGCGAGCGCCCTCAGAGCGAGGGCCAGGGCGACGGAGGCCGCGATCCCGGCGGCCAGGACGGCAACAGGTAGCCAGGCGTTCGGACCGGATCCGAGACCCCGCAATACCAGGTAGAGGCTCGCCAGGATCCCCACGCCCAAGATCAGATAGGCAACTCCCTTTCCGAGGAGCCGAAGGAAGATCCCTGACAGGATGAGGGCAGCCCCCCCAATCGGAGTCGCGTAATTCCGGATCAGCGCCTCCACGGTCTGTAAGTCCACGAAGAGCCTCCTCCGAGACGGCCAACTCCCGGTGCCCACCTAATACTTTCCCAGGAGTCCCTGTCGAACGGGCCCGTCCGAAACAGGACTAACGACGGAGGACCGATGCCATTAGGTAGGTTTCCGACTTCTCGATCAACGGGGCGGGATCCGGCCGCAACGCTTTCCGCTCCTGAGACGCGTAATATGCCGCGTCCCGTGCCTCGAATCCCTCCGGCCCGTCGTAGGTGAGAATCCAGACGAAGGTGTTCTCCCCGCGGACCACCCAGGCTCCGTCGTTGCGGAACCCGAGTTTTTCTCGGAGGGGCAGGACGCCCCGAGTCCATCCCGCGAGCCACTCCTCCATCTTCCCCTCCTTGATCCGGTAGATCCGAAGTTGCGACACCGCGGTCACCGCGCCACCTCCATGTTCAGCGTCTTTCGCATTCCGGTTTCCGTTTCGCCATCATGAACGACCTCGTATCCAGCCGAGTCGTACAGCGCCCGCGCGACCGAGTTCCATCGGAAGACGTTTAGATAGAGTTCGCGCGCGCCTTCGCGGCTCACCAGGTCCTCCGTGGCCGCCAGCATGGCGCGACCGTATCCTTTGCCGCGGAGCGGGGCGTCGACGGTGATCTGGAAGAGCCACCGGCGCGTGGGGAGGTTCAGGAGGCGCACGGGAGGAGGTCCCACCCAAATCCATCCCACTCCGCGGCCCGATTCATCGACCGCTCGGTAGACCCGATGGTTCTCCGAGGGCCCCGCTTGGGGCAGGAACGATTCGACGGCATGCCGCGAAAGCTCCATCGCTTCCTCGGTGCGCCAGTGACCCGCTCGAACCTTCTGATCGGCGAATTCGCGGATCTGGACCTTCACGAAATCCGCATATTCCGAGGGAGAAACCGAGACCAAACGAACCCTTGGGCCGGACACGGCCGCGGACAAAGGCGACTGCAGCGAAGTCTCTTTCGGAATCTTACGGAGTCCGGATCACCCCTCGGGCCCTTCGCGGCGCCGGATTAGCGCGTGTTCAATGACTCCTTGGGCAGTCGGGGCCACGTCGAGTTCACCGAGTTCGCGCATTTCGACGAACCGGGCGTTCTCCGCGTCGCTCTCAGGGAATGGCTCGCCTCGGACGGGAGCGCACAGGACATCCACCAGGACGTAGTGCCAGCGGATTCGTGCGCCGGCTTTCTCGATGAAATCCGCCACGGTGATCACTTCCACTGGCCGAACCTCCACCGTGGTCTCCTCGCGGGTTTCTCGGACCACGGCCTGCTCCACGGTCTCTCCGACCTCCATCGCCCCTCCGGGAATGCTCC
>Ga0099793_10000038_pt1 | contig 24627 bp, 15 predicted proteins | sample Rivendell_Oct201_9_FD_77319 | JGI IMG/M metagenome (GOLD analysis project Ga0099793, IMG submission 77319) | Vadose zone soil and rhizosphere microbial communities from the Eel River Critical Zone Observatory, Northern California to study diel... | ecosystem: Environmental > Terrestrial > Soil...
AGCACATGCTTAACTCCTTCTGTATCAATCCCTAAGGAAACAATCACTGTCTGATCCGCGACCCTCACGCCATCGATCATCAACACGGCCAACTCCAGCCCTTTCAGGTTTCGCTCCAACAACTCCTTGACCTTTTCTGTCGTTGCTCTCACCATCCGCCGGCTCACCGTTGCCGCGCTCACGCCATAGCCGTCGAGGAACTGAGTCACTCCCTCACGGTACCGCCTCGTGCTCACTCCCCGGATCAAATCCTGATACGCTCTCTTTACCAACTGTCCAGTCTGGTGAAACAAGCCGTAGCTCTTTAACCGGTACGCTTTCTGTGTCTCGGTCTCTACCGCTCGCGGTATCCGATCCCTCACCTTCAGTCCGTCGATCACCACAGATCCAGGATTCGTCCCCCACCAGTGATAGCGCCGGTCTTCCTGGTGCTTCTTTTTCGCCCCCGCGACCTCGGCGATCTCCAGCTCCATCACCGCTCGCATCACCAAGAGCCCGATTCCCGTCAATTCCGCCTCCAAAGACTCCTTCATCCCTCCCAGCACTCCCATGACCGTCTCGACGATCCGGTCCTTGACCGGTCCAAAGATTGCCTCACTGTTGTTGATTATTTCCTCCCTTGTTCTTACCTTGACTCGTTGCATGGCGATAGCTCCTTTCTGAGCGGTGAATGACTTGCACTTGTTTTCCACTCAGAATAACTATCGCCATTCTTATTTTCAAGTCAGAAATTCAACTAACTACGTAACAATCCCGCTGCAGTTTCTCAATCACCTTGTCAGAATGCAATATTGTCCATACGCTAAAAGTGCTACTCTTGTTTCGACTGGGGTTATTGTTGTAGACCGGAACTCAATGCCGCGGCCATGGTTCACTCAGGCTGACATAAGGTCCCAGGGCGGTCAAAACCCGAGGATTAGTTGGATCTCAGTTCGATGTGGCAAGAGTTGACCACTTGAAATGTCACGTATCGTGGCGGATTGATCCTTACAAACTGATCATGAGAGTCAATTTTCACGTATGCTTGAATTGTAGCCGGAGGATAGAAAATCTGTTTAGGACAATCGCCACCCCGCGAATCGTCGAGTTGGTATGCTTTATCATTCTAATTAGCCTTCCACGAAACGCTCTTGGCCAGTGGTCGACCTCCGTTGTAGCAGAGAGCGCTCTTTACGTCTGCCCAGGTTTCTATCCGGGTATCGCTTCCTTCACTGATGGAAGTTCCATTGTGTTGGGGGCGTTGCAAGGCTACATATATGCCCAAAAGCTTGATTCCTTTGGCTACCGTCAGTGGGGCTCACCCGTGCTTGTGCACCGGAATGACAGTAGTCTAGTGGGCGTGGAAGCCGGTCCCCCGTATTACTCCTGGGGTGGTTGGACAAGCGATGGCGATGGGGGGCTGATTTTGTACTGGTATGATTATCGCGGCGCATATAATGACGGAATTGATTATCGGAGTGACGCTGTTTATGCCCAACGGGTTGACAAGCATGGAACTGTGTTATGGGCTCCCGGGGGTGTAAAGGTCGAGGGTCCTGAAACAGGGAAAAAATCTGCGGCAATGACTAGCGACGGCCAAGGGGGCTGTGTAATATCATGGGCTAGCCAAGGATTCAACTACCCCGGTGCGCCGAACATGGGGTGGGTGAAAGCCGCACGTTACGCACCATCCGGCCAGATGCTGTGGGAGGCGGTGTTTGATTCAAGCACAGCGCAGGATAGTATCGGTTTGTCAGATTTAAATAGGTCGGGCGATTTTCTCTATGCAAATGTTAGACATCATGGTTTAGAGGCGACATTGATTTTCTCGGTTAGGGGCTTGGTGGACAGCATATCGTACTGGCAGGGCTTCAGTGCGGACATCTCTTGGAAGGACAGCGTTCTTTATCGTGAGGCCACTGACGGAGGTATTCATGTGTTGAAGATTGGCGCGAACAAGGATACGGCATGGAACACATTCTTGAATCTGCCAAGCGGTTGCGTTGGTGCTTCACTTATTCGAACTAAGATTTTGGTGAGCTCAGAAGATGGCGGTCTGTACTACCTATACATCTGCGGCGATACTCTCTATAAGTTCAACTTAACCGGCGGATATGGTCGATTAAAGTTCCCTGGCATTGACACGCTGGGGAGATGGATTTTTGCCGATGGGACAGGCGGATTGCTCACCTCAACCGACGATCTTGAAGTGCAACGTTACAGTTCGGCAGGCGCTCCGTTGTGGAGAGCGGCCTTCAAGATAATCCAAAACGCGCCCAACACATATTTTCGTCAGTACGCTTCCGACCTTCACGGTGGCTTAATCACGGCATTCTGGGAGACTCAGGGAGGTATCTATGCCCAACACTCAGGGCGCAATGGAAAAGTCGGAGTGATCACCGGCGTCGGGGGCGAGGTAAGTTTTTCCCCAACCTTTGAGCTCAGGCAGAATTATCCGAATCCCTTCAACCCTGTAACCACTATTACTTATTCTCTCTCGGCACGTGGTAGGGTTGAGCTTACAATCTATGATCTGCTAGGTAGGAAAGTTCAGGCCCTTCTCGACGCTGATCAAGAAGCGGGGACGCATAGCGTTCGGGCCGATTTTTTGTCATATCCGAGCGGGGTATATTTCTATCAATTGAGAACAAGATCAGGAATAAAGACTAAGAAACTAACCTTGCTCAAATAGTATGGAAACGGCTGAGAGTCAATACATATTTTTTTATTAAAATGTCGAGAGAAGACCGCATGTCGACGATGATCAGACTAGTATTCGCGGGTTATCCCGCAATGCGGGAATACCGCACTGTTAGCTGTTCGTCCGGAGCTGTCTCTCTCTAGGTTCGCGGGTTAATGGATCCGAAGGATCCTACCGCATACTTAAAACGAGGATTCTCCTCTCGAATGGCTCCTCTCGACAAAATTGTATAATCTCAGTTCATGGCCATCAGGACAGCCCAGACAAAGCCGCAGAGCTCTCGTGCGACGGCGGTGATGGCCACGTGACGATGCTTGCGTTGGTCAAGGCGTACAAACTTTCTGTGAAGCCTGTGCTGGGCCTTGAGCGCGATCGCGACGACACTAGGGGGTTGTCCCTGACGTCGCCTTTGCCGGTGAAAACCAGAATCACAGGGGCCGCCCCATTTGGGTGCTTGACGGTGGGCTTGTACCATCTTCTCCAAGTCACCATGAATCAATAAGGAGAAGATTGCTATGAAACTCGCGGTCGGATATGTCAGGTGTTCGACACTGATGCAGGAGGATTCACCTGAGCAACAGAAAAAAGAGATCCAAGCCTTTGCCGAGACGAAAGGATATAGCATCGTTGAATGGTACGAGGACTTTGGAAAATCAGGTACAACATTTGAACAGCGACCGGAATTCCAACGACTGAAGAGTAGGATCGATCAAAAGCCAAATTTCGGGGCGGTCATTTGTTATGATGAATCCCGGTGGGGGCGCTCCATCGATTCGGAGGAGAATACGTTCTGGCGCGTCTATTTTCGACAGCGCAGTGTCGCTATTCTGTTGGTGCACACCTCCGTTGACCAGACGAATGAATTCGCACCCATGCTATCGGCCTTCGAAGGGGTTCAGGCGTCACAGTACAGTAAGAAGCTCTCCGAGCTGACCCTTCGGGGTGCGAAGAACAATGGCATTTACTCAAGCGGAGGAACGGCGGCCTACGGGTATCGAAGATTGGCTGTGAATCTAAAATTGGGAACTGAGAGGGAGTTGGCGCAATCTGAGTGGTGCACCCGGGGGCAGGAGAAGGTTAGGCTTATCCCAGGAGACGAGCGCGAAATTGAGATTGTCCGATACATGTTTGAAAGGCGGGCACTCGGGGTTGCATGTGTCCTGATCGCCAAGGAATTGAACGAGAAGAATGTTCCATGTCCGAAGCGGGGGAAATGGAAAAACCTCGACCAGAAGTGGAGTGCGGGGACCATAAAATCAATGATTGAGAACCCCGTCTTCTATGGAGCTCGGGTTTATAACCGTTACTCATCCAGCAAAATCCAAGCGAGGCTCAAAGGCCGCGAAGTACAGTGTAGTGTTTCGTATCCTCAATGGCGCAATAAGAGGGAAGATTGGGTCATCGAGGAGAAAGCACACGACCCTCTCATCAGTAAGGAAATATGGGAGCAAGCAAACAAGCCCAGCTCGCGGTCAAAGAATCGGTCGAGGCCGCATCATTCGGCTTCATACCTATTAACCGGCCTGATCAAGTGTAAGCGTTGCAGCTTCAATTATCAGGGAGCGTCTGGTATGATCCGCGGCAAAAGATACTATCGGTATGTGTGCGGGGGCTACAATTCAAAAAGAATCTGTCCGTCCTTTTCAATTAATCGTGAGGTAATAGAGTCATATGTGATCGAATCTGTCAGGGAACTGATATCGCATTCACTATTTGTCCAGGAGATCGAAAAGGAATTATTGAGCCTCTTCGGTGAGGAACCCAAATCAATGCAGATCGATTTGGAGGAGAATAGCGGACTGATAGCAGAAGCTGATAAAAAGATCGTGGGCCTTACTCGCGCACTTGAAGGTGGTGTGCAGCTCGACTCGATCATCGCGCGGCTGAAGGAAGTCGAAGCGGAGCGCAATATACTTCTCGAAAAACGAAAGAATAATGGATCAGTATGCGAGGTAAAAATACCGACCCCTGAAGAGATTGGGGAGGCTATTGCGGGCTATCTTGCAAAGTTCGAGCACAGGATTGCAAGTGCATCTCTGGCCGACAGGCGTGCGGTCATTCAAGCCTGCATCCCACAGATCGAGGTCGATCCAGATCGTAGAGCAGTGACAGTGTACGTGAGGAGGATTCCCGCGATCAACAGCCAGGTGGAAAACATGTACAAACTGGCTGAAGACACAGCAAAGCATGGGGGGAGATTATTTAGCAATGTCGAAGTGCCCGGAGCAGGACTTGAACCTGTACGCCGTTGCCGGCACTAGACCCTGAATCTAGCGCGTCTGCCAATTCCGCCATCCGGGCTTGTTTTGGGCGATTTTTTCGTCTGCGGCACTAGAGTATAGATCTAGTGCTTCCAGGAAAGACCATGATCCCTCCCTATCCTCACGGTAGAATTTAACAGAATTAGGCGAGAATCACAATGAGGGACCGGCACCCCGGTCGACTCAAAGCATTCTTAGCTGAAGGTTCATGTCGGGGGGACGCTACGGTGTGCACCTACAAACGAGGTCTGCCAGATTATTGTGACTGATGACCAGAGGCTTTGACTTTTCGCCTACAACTTGCCTCGGGGCTCAGCTTACTTCATCAACAGCATCTTCTTCAGGTCCACGAATTTTCCCGCCTGGAGGCGGTAGAAGTAGACGCCGCTCGGGAGGTTGCGTGCATCGAAGATCGCGGTTTTGTAACCGCTGGTCTCCACCTGGTCGATTAGAGTGGCGATCTGCTGCCCCAACGAGTTGTAGACCCTCAGGATCACCCTCACATCCTCGGGCAGCTCGTATCGGATCACGGTCGAAGGATTGAACGGATTAGGATAGTTCGGTTCGAGGGCAAAATGGTTTGGAGTCCGGGGAATACGCCCGGAGCTCTGATCCTCAGGCGCAGGCGGAGGCAACTCGGAAGTGGGGCGGATCTTAATCGCGTTCGCCCCCGGTGCGGCCATTCCCACCGATGAGAGAATCAGCTTCCCGTCCTGATTCACTTTGACCCAGTAGCCGCTTCCAGGCTCGATCCTTGTCGAAGAATAGTAACCTGCATTATACCCAAAGAAGTGCGATGTGACCATCCCCGGAGGAATTGAAGTAATAGCGCTCGTTGCAATGCTCGAGCTGATAGACCCGATCATGTTCCAACCCTGCAATACGTTGACAGTATCGATCCAGATCGGTGAACCTGAGACGGTCACCGGCCCTGAGGAAGGAGACTTCAGCCAATAGCCGACTCCCGGGCTCATGGTGGACGTCACCTGGTAACCCGCCGGTCCATAGGAAAAGGCCGTCCCATTTGAACCGGGAAAGATGGCACGAACCGAGTCATTCGGGACATTGAGAGGCAGCGATATGATGTTCCACCCCCTCTGGAGCGAAAACTCTTCTTCAAACGGAGGTACGAAGGGATTGGCGCCGAGCTTGGCGACGTAGAGATCGTAGTTCGCACCATGGTTGCTGATCGTATCGGGATAGAATCCGAGCGTGCGGCTGCCGAAGGTTCCCGCCACGAGGCTGTTGCCGCTCTGATCGGTCACAAGATCCGCCGGTGAATCGTTGGACGGACCGCCCACCGATGTTACCCATATCAGTCTCCCGGAGGAGTCATACTTGGCTATGTATGTGTCTTTTCCGCCCGCGCTGGGGAAGGTGAACCTGTCAATTTGGAAGCCGTGGCTGTTGGACCAGCAGGCAAAGTATGCATTCCCGAATTGGTCGACGTCGAGCCCAGTTGTAAATTCAGTTGACGATCCCCCCAATTCCGTAGCCCACAGGGCATTCCCCGTAGAAGAGAACTTCACGAGGAAGGCATCGAGGTCCGTACCAGCGTAGGTCTTATCGATTGTTGTGCTGCCGAATGTGAGTGATGCACTCGCAAACGCCCCGCCCACATAGACGTTACCCCACTTGTCCGGCTTGATACAAGTGCCGCCATCAGAGCCGCCCCCTGAACCGCTTCGAGACCAAACCGCGTTTCCGCCTGTGTCGAACTTCACAATGAATACATCATCGCTTCCGCTTCCATTCAAGGCGGGATTGGAGCCGAAGGTGAGAGTTGAGCCGTTAAAGCTGCCGGTACAGTACGACCTGCCACTTGAATCGGCGGCAATCTTAATGCCGAGGTCAGTTCCGGGTCCATTTGCGCCCCTCGACCAACTTGCGTTTCCCCGTGAATCGTACTTTGCGACGAATAGATCAACTGCGCCGCCGGTCAGGTTCAAGGTCGGTGTGGACCCGAAATGAATAGAGGAACTTGTGAAATAACCTGTAATGAAGGCATCACCCATCCCATCAGCCGCAACCGACTGCCCGATGTCAAATCCTGATCCCCCGGCGGCCCTCGCCCACTTTGCGTGGCCTGCCCGATCGTACTTCGCGAGGAAAATATTGGTTCCGGAACCCGGTTTAGAAAGTGAAACCGTGTCAAACGTCATCGTGCTGCTCGAAAAAGAACCCGTTACATACACATCTCCGAGCCGGTCAACGCAGATGCCGTATGCATAATCGTCTGCCGAACCGCCGGCGCTCTTAGCCCATTTGAGATTGCCGTTGGCATCGAACTTTGCCACGAAGATGTCGTTCCCTCCGCTGGGGGTGAGCGTCGTGGCGCCAATACTCATCGGCGAACTGTTGAAGTACCCCGCCACGTAAGCATTCCCCGAGTCGTCCCTGGCGATACCGGAGCCGGCATCATCTCCCGCGCCTCCAGCATCGTTCGCCCATTGCCAGATTGGCGCATGCCCGCCCAGGTTCCAGATTGTAAAGCATGAAGCAAGCTTCCCACCCGCGGCCCCAAAATATCCTCCCACATAGAGATTGCGCCCTCCCGGCAGAATCGTCAAGATTACCCCATCAGTTCCCGAGCCGAGGCCCGACCAATGGCTGCCGTCCCACATTGCGATGTTGTTGGCGGTTACTCCTCCCGCCCGCGGAAAGTATCCTCCGGCGTACAGATCCGTGCCGCTGAATGCCAGGTTGACAACTTCCGGATACGGTATTCCGGTCATCCCGGAGTCGAGCGCCGACCAGCTGCTCCCGTTCCATCGGGCTATGCCGTTTACCCTTACACTCCCGGCGGAGTCAAATATTCCACCCGCATAGATCACTCCTCCCTTTGCGGCAAGCGTAAACACCGCCGGAAGGAATCCACCTCTAATCCCAGAGCCCAGAGGCGACCAGCTTGAACCGTCCCACTTTGCGATGTTGTTGACGGGTGTCCCACCGGCATAGTCAAGCTGTCCGGCCGCATACACAATCGACCCGTCCACCACTATGCAGTCGACGATGTAATCCAGCCCTGTTCCAAGCGTTGACCAGTTGAAGCCGTTCCACTTGGCGATGTTGTAAGCATTTGTCCCGCCTGCCCCGCCAAAAAATCCTCCTACGTATAAATTGTTACCCATTACTGCCAGCGCCGAAACGAACCCCCCGTTCACACCGGAATCGACAGCAGACCAACTGCTTCCATCCCAACTTGCCACGTATTTCGCTTTCACTCCCCCTGCACTATCAAAATACCCACCCGCGTACAAGGTTGTTCCAATCACCGCGAGCGAGGTTATTTCGCTGTTCGTTCCTGATCCAAGAGGGGACCAAGTTGTACCATCCCATTTCGCGATGTTATTGATCGTCGTCGGTCCGGCAACAGTAAAGCCCCCGGCAACATAAAGATCACTGCCGATTTGTGCCACGGCAGTAACGACCTCGTTAAGCCCCATACCGTCAAATCCGTCCCGGAGATTAGACCAGTTTGAGCCATCCCATTTGGCGATGTTACTCGCGACCACGCCTCCTGCTTCGCCGAAATATCCTCCTGCATATACATCAGTTCCAGAGACTGCAAGTGCGTGAACGAGATTGTTCGTCCCTGCCCCCAGGCTCGACCAGCTTCCGTTCCATTTCGCAATGTGATTGACACCCGAGGTACCGACCATAGTAAATGTTCCCCCCACGTACAGGTCGGTTCCATTCGCCACGAGGCAGGTGACGTACGGATCATAACCGCCGCTCACTCCTGCCCCCAGAGCGGACCAGCTGCTTCCGTCCCACTTCGCGAGGCCGTAAATGCCGGATGTGCCACCGGGAGTAAATATTCCTCCCACGTAGAGGTCGCTTCCAATCGCCGCAAGCGCATAGAGCCAACCGGAATTCCCTGAACCGACGGCGGACCAGGAGCTCCCATCCCATTTTGCGATGCCGGTCGTTCGGACTCCCCCCGCTGTATCAAAAACGCCTCCCGCAAAGAGATCCGACCCGATAAATGCGAACGCGTACACAACCCCATCCATACCGGAGCCAAGCGGGGACCAGTTGCTGCCGTTCCAGCTGGCAATGCGTTTCGCAGAAATTCCTCCGGCCAGAGAGAAGTCGCCACCCGCGTATACATCCGTGCCGTGAGCAGCAAGAGTGTAGACATAGCTGTCCATCCCAAGCCCAAACGCCGACCACGTGCTCCCATCCCACTTGGCAACATAATGAGCAGTTACTGTTCCCGCCGTCGTAAATGCTCCTCCCACAAACAGGTCGGTTCCAGCCACCGCGAGTGCGAACACGCTGCTATTTACCCCCAAACCCACTTTCGACCAATTATGGCCGTTCCACCTGGCAATATATTTGGCACCTGATGCACCGGCGGACACAAAATTTCCTCCGACGTAAATGTCAGATCCGATTATCGCGACGGCATAGATTTGGCCGGTGATGCCCGGGAATCGGAAGCGACTGTCCCATGACGTATCTGCAAGAGAGGAAGTGCCGGCTACACCTGCAGGCATCGAAGTCCGCTCACCAGTCGGACTCACAGCCGTCGCCGACGTAAATTTTTGCTTCCGATTCAGGCTCGGGGTTCTCGTGCGCACAAATCGTGGCGAGCCGTTCCGGCCTGACACTATCGTCCATCCCGAGGGGTCGAGGGTCCCAGAAAACCCTGGTGGGGTGTTGAGAACGCCGGATGGCGCGAGAAATCTCCCGATTGGGGCGCCCCGCTGCCGAAGATCTGGCTGTTGCGAAAGTAAAATGCTCGAAAACGATGCGAGCAACGCGAGGGCGAAAATTACTCGTTTCATATGAAACCCCTATGGAAGATTCGTTACCGGAGAAATCCGTCTTGGTAATCGCCGGGACAGCTTTGCTAATATATGCTGGTCGCGGGGGTTAGACAATCACGCATTTGCGGGAAAAGTGATGAAATTAAGACCTGACATGGGGTTCGGATCGCAAAACGGAGCTTCGATTCAGCCACGAATACCTGCAAAAGGTTTCCCGCGCCGGATGGGAACACTAATGGAACATCAGCGAAAGAGCAGGGTGGGAGTGCGTATTCTCGCTTCGGTTGGAAAGAATTCTCAAGAACCACTAGACCCTGAATCTAGCGCGTCTGTCAATTCCGCCATCCGGGCATGATTTGATCAATTTTGTTCTCAATCTTTTGACATTGATGACGTGCATCGTTAACTTAAAGCTCGGGGGGAATACCAGCACTCCTCGTTGCACGACAGTTTCTTGTATTCATAGCAAGGTTTAGATCAGCGTACTTGGAGGCGACCCGTGTTCTATTGGCCTTTTCGCATGAAATCATTTCCGCTTGGCTTAACCGCTCTCGCCCTGCTTCTTACTGGAACCATCCATGCGCAGTATATACCCCGCGCCGAGTTTGGTGACCCGGCTGTCCGGTTGCGATCTACGATTGACACAAACCTAATCCGGACCAGCATTTACAATTTTGGATTCTCCGGACGGACAGGCGTCGGCCAGGGTGTTCCATTCGAGTGGCCCAAAAATACAGGCCGAGATTACATCGCACTGCGAGGCATGTTTGTGGGCGGCGAAGTCAGAGACGAGCATGGGGATACCATCCACATAGTGTCTGTTCCGGCATTCCGCCAGAACCTTGCGACGGGAGGTGACTGGAATTTCAATCCTATCCCTGAGTACATGAATTCTGCTCGGCTTTCGATCGCGAAGAGTAATGATCCAACGAGCTGGCCCGCGGTTTGGCCCGATAAGCTCAACGATGGGATCGATCCAGGTTGGCCCGGTTCCTGGAATGGTCTCTACGGAAAGAACCAAATCTTCGAGGGGACGGAGCTTTATTACCACTATTCGGACAACGTATACAACCGATATCAGTACTACCCAGACAGCACAAACCATTCGCGTGCTGGTTTGGGGATCGTTGTGAGTGAGCGGGTCATCGAGTGGGATGATCCTCTCCTGAAAAATGTAATAATCACCGTTTCCGATATCTATAATGCGGGCACCCGAGATATCGACAAGGTCGGCATCACCTTATGGATTGCCGACCTCATCGGCGGGGACGGTGATTCTCAGGATGATATTATTGCGTACAATCTCCAGAAGAGAGTCGTTGTGATGGAAGATCGTGACGGCATCAGCAGCAACCCAGCATTTCAGGGGGCCGTAGTGGGGCAGGTGGGACTGGCTTTTCTCAATACCCCCGACGACCTCGGAATCGGCAGCGTGCAGTATGTGCCTGCGGGAGCGGTGAATTTTTCGACGGTTGCCGATGCATATCTTTGGAGTGTCATGACCCCCGGCACCTTTGTCGATACGTCTTCTCCCCAATGGGGGGATTACGACTTGTATGCTTCCGTCGGTCCCTTCGCACTCCATGCAGGCGAGGCGAAACGATTGACGACCGCGCTCGTCTTTGTTCCCGGTCAGTCGCCAGGTCCTCCCGATCCGGCACGCGTCTACCGAGCCGTGGACACTCTAAGAAACATCCTGCCTCGCGGGCCTCAAGGTAACATCGTTCCCGTGTCGCTGATTTCGCCCGCCAAGGGGCAAGTAGTCCTCGATACGACGACGATCCGGTGGATCGCGGGCGGCGGGGACACAGCCCTAAAAGTTTCCATCATGATCAGCAGCGACCTTGGAGATAACTGGAGTATGCTGGCAGGATTCCAGCCCAATAACGGATCCTACCAGTGGTCCACGGGCTCCTTTCCGGCAGGTATATTTTACAAGCTGCGATTGCTCGCTTCGGATACCACGAGCATCGGATTCAGCGTTATGGACAGTACATTCACAATACGATCCGCACAACAGGTCGCACCGCAAGTCCGCCTAGACAAGTCAATGATTGCAAAATCGTTCCACAGCTTGGTTCCGGTCCGCTGGATGGCGGGTGATGCTGACGGTGATACTGTATGGATTGACCTCTACTGTAAAATCGAAGGTGTCTTCGGTTGGACGCCCATCTCGGCCGGCGTGTCAAACACGGGAGAATACATCTGGAATTCGACCTCATTTCCCGAAGGTAGCAGATACTTTATCGAAGCCCGCGTCCGGGATGGGTTCGACTCGATCGCCGTTGACAGCGTTGGGCCATTCGAAGTTCATAGCGTTCGGTATGGCTTGAGCGATTCAGCATCGGTTCAGCGGACAACCATCGGGACTGGGCCTATCGAGGTTCACATTGCGGACACGTCCCAGCTCACCGGTCACACATACAATCTTCAGTTTTCGGTTTCTGCCGATTCCGGGACACGCTTCGCAGTGATCGATCAGAGCACGAGCAAAGTAGTCATCTCCGATGCGACGGACTTGCGTGGGCTCGCCGAGGGTCCGATCTTTGATGGAATCCGTCTCTTTGTCCGGAACGACAGCCTCTCATTGGACACGGCAGACTCGCGGTGGCAACGAACGGGCATACTTAAGTATCAGTTCAAGCTTTTGCGGTTGGGATTCAGCTCTGGCGTGCCGGAACTTGGCGATTATGATATCGAGATTGGTAATGTGGGGCTGGATACATCAATCGCCATAACAGTCAGCTATCGGCAAGCTCCTTCGAAGCCGGTCAATTTTAGGATCACCAACACCTTGACAGGCCGGAAGGTAAGATTCGGTTTTTTCGAAAATGATGGGACGGACGGCAGGTTTACTGCGATGCCTCCGGGTTTCGGAGCGATTTCGGATCTTATCGTACTGTTAACCACAGTGCACGACTCCCTCGTCCCCTCGTGGGCTTTATCGCTAGATCCGTTTTCCGCCGGAGTAATTCCGGCGACGGGTGATTCGCTCCGTATCCGCTTCCTGAAGCCGTTCCAACAGGGTGATATGTATCGATTTCAAGCGCTACGCGGAAACATTCTCGCAGTACGGGAGGCAAACAGAATTCCGAAGGGCTGGGAGCTCCGGCAGAACTATCCCAACCCCTTTAACCCATCGACGACCATCGGGTTCACACTTCCGACGAAGGCGCATGTACGGCTGCAGATTTACAATCTTCTCGGACAGCTTGTCGCAACTTTGGTGGATGCCATTGAAGAATCCGGTGCGAGATCGGCGAAATGGAACGCGGGGAACGCTCCGAGTGGGCTCTACTTCTACCGGCTGGAAGCAACGGATCAGGCTCATCCATCCAGGGTGTTCACGCAGGTGCGGAAAATGGCGCTCGTCAAGTGAGCGGCATTAGAATTAACTAGTCTTAGAGGAGTTTAAAATGAATAACGACGGCACGTCTGGCGGCTGGATCATCCTTGGAATTATTGCAATTATAGTTTTCCTCATTGGCATACGAATAGTCCGGCCGACGAACAGGGGATTGGTTGAACGGCTTGGGAAGTATAGAAAATTTGCCGAGCCCGGATTTCATTGGATTATACCTGTGATCGAGAAAATATACCGTGTCAACATCACCGAACAGATGATAAACGCCGAGCCGCAGGAGATCATAACCAACGACAACCTTAACGCGGTTGTTGATGCGCAGATCTATTTTAAGGTGAAGGCGGACGAAGAAAACGTGAGGAATTCCCAGTACAACGTGAATAACGTCACGTTTCAGATTGTCAATCTTGCGCGAACAACGCTGAGAAATATCATCGGAACGATGACACTAAAATCTGCGAACAGCGAACGAGGGCGGATCAATGATGAACTCCATGCCATCTTGATAAAAGAGACCACGACGTGGGGCATTGACATTGTAAGGGCGGAACTGAAGGAAATCGACCCGCCGAAGGATGTGCAGGAGACGATGAACAAGATTGTTAAGGCCGAAAATGAGAAGATAGCGGCAATAGACTTTGCGACAGCCGCGGAAACAACGGCCGACGGACTGAAAAGGGCTGAAATAAAGAAGGCAGAAGGTATTCGGCAAGCGAGGATCCTACAGGCGGAAGGCGAGGCGGAGGCGATCCAACTTGTCAATGAAGCGGCGAACAAGTACTTTATTGGAAATGCGCAGCTTCTGAAAAGACTGGAAACTGCCCAGGCGGCGTTGGAAAAGAATGCCAAGGTGATCGTACCGAGTGGCGCGGACCTCGTGAACGTGATTGGAGATCTTGCGGGGGTTGTGCCGCTGAAAAAGGACTCGCAATGAGTGTTGTTTCATAATTATTCCCCTTCCCGATGCGTCCGTCTCCTCGGGGCCCGTTCCACCGGATGTTGCGGAACGGTCGAACTCGCGATTCAGGAGATCCGGGCGCTGCCGAACCACTAATCAAAGTTCATTACCTCCCCTCCTCATTTTCAACTAGCTCGTTCCCCCGCAATTCGTTCAGCTGATTGCTGTAGCTCAAATTTACTGCCTTTACCCGATTGATTTTCTTCGCGACATTCTCTATCGTGAAGTAGAATCTGTCCTCGGGTGACAGGCAATTTTAAGGACGCTTTCGCGGAAGCGTTTGTTTCTGCAGAGGCAATCAACCGAGAGGAGGACTTACCATGAAACACATCTTATCTGTTGCAATTCTAGCCGGAACTATTTCCCTTATCGACGGTCAGCGTCAACTAATCGCCGGAGTACAAGGCTCGGGGCCTAAGGGAGCCTCTACCGACGACGGGGTGGCGGTGGCAAAGCAGGGAGGAAATCCTCCCGGCGTTTCCGGCACATTAGCTCGCACCGCGACGTACGTGACAGGAGCCTTCACCTTTTCGCAGCCCCTCCTCCTCGATGGTCCCCGTGGGGTGCTTTTTGGGGTCCAAGACCTCGAGCCGCGCGCGGCTTGCGATTCCCAGGGCAATATCTACGTTGCCGCAATCCAGGGCGTGCCCGCGGGAACCGACGTTTGGAAATCAACGAACAGCGGCGGTTCATTTACCTACCTTGGGCAGCCCGATGGAGCTCAAGGTGCGGCGGCAACGGCGGGCCGGGCGCCCGGCGCGGGTGGGGGAGACGAAGACATTGCGGTGGGATTGACCGGAAGAGTGGACGTTTCGGCCCTCTGGCTCGGTGCGATCACAAACTGCGTCTCTTCAAATGGAGGGGCGAATTGGACGACAAATCCCGTCTCGTCGAACGTTCCGGCGGATGACAGGCAGTGGTTGGCTACCAACCAGGGGAACATAGTCTACCTGACATTCCAGCAGCTCGGGGTCTTGCTGACAGGCACAAGTAGCATCTTCGTCCTGAAATCGACCGACGGCGGACTAACCTTCCCCCAGGTCACCGAGGCGACGACGCCGCAGTTCGGTGTACAGCCCGATGTGCAGGGGAATATTGCGGTCGACAAGCTCAACGGGTATGTCTATACTGTCTTTACCGCAAATCCCGACAACAATGTCTATATCGCTCGTTCCACCGACGGCGGAAGTACCTTTTCCATTCTCCTTGTTCAGGGTGGGCCGGCGGGAACTTCGTATGCAAACGTCTTTCCCATTCTCGCAGTCGACGGGGGTGGGAACGTGCATGTTGTGTTCTCTGATGGGGTCAACGTCCAATTATGCAGTTCCTCGGACCATGGATCGACATGGAACGCTCCGGTGCGGGTCAACAACGGCACGGCCACGAGGACTGCCTTGGCGCCGTGGATTGATGCCGGGGGTGCGGGTAAAGTCGACATCATGTGGTGGGGAACTTCCTCAGCCAATCCGCTCGCGAGCAATGCACAATGGAATGTGTTCTTCGCTCAGACACTCGATCCGTTTTCGGCGAGTCCAACGATCGCCCAAAGCACAGCGACGGGGGTATTTCATACCGGCCCCATTTGTGTCAACGGAACCGGATGTGCCAGCGGTACGAGAAAGCTAGCCGAATATGCTTCGACAACTGTTTATCGGGACGGGATGGCAATGATTGTGTACCCGGACGATCAACGCACGTCGAATCCACTGACATACTTTATCAAACAGACGGGCGGAAGCGGTGTGCTCCCCGTGACCTCCCCATTGCAACCCGGTGGATCGGCTGCACGGGGCCTGGATCGTTTCGACCTCGAACAAAATTATCCCAATCCGTTTAACCCAACTGCAACCATAAACTACCGATTGGCTGTTGAGAGCCGGGCGACATTGCGAATTTACAATCTACTCGGCGAGGTTGTGCAGGTATTAACAGACGGAGTTAAGCAGGCGGGATTCGAAACGGTTGCGTGGGACGCGACCAAGCTGCCAAGTGGAACGTACTTCTACAAGCTGGAGGCCGTGAGCGTGTCTGATCCCGCGAATTCAGTCACGCTGGTCCGGAAGGCGGTCCTGATAAAGTAGCAGGGAGCTCACACAGAGTTCAGAGCAACATAACGGCACCCCTTCGGCTCGCATGCGGCGGAAGGGGTGATTTTTTTGGAGAGCGTGTCGATCAGTGCGGCGGACTGACCTTCCTTATGCCCGTCACGGGGTGTATTTCACTACACGTTGCCCGCCAATTATGTTTTCCTTTGTGTGTATTCTGGGCGGCATTCGTATGCTCCCAATCGAAGAAATACCAGCCTTCCACCTCGACCCACTGATGCAAGAGCCGGGATCTTAAGGAGTCGGTGGGCCAATCAGAGACGGATAATGAGTGGCCTTCCGTGTCTGTTCCGTTCAGCATCATCGCACGAATCCTGGGTGTGACTTCGACAATGACGCGGTATTTGCCTTTGGTGTGCTTTGTATCGGGGACGAGCGTAATATGCGTGTCTATATATTGTTTCACTTTCGTTGTGCAGTTGCACCCCTCCGTTCCTCCAAAATCCACGTTGTAGACATAGCCGGTGATTTTGGCTGCCTTGGAAGGAGAAAACCTGCCCGTATCGACACCGGGCTTCAGCATTTCCTGCAGCGTGATATTCGGATCGAATTCGGATTGCTTCGGGAAGATGTATCTGTTCTTCAGCTTGTTACGCGATATATAGGGCTCAACCCCGGCAGTGCCTTTCATGGGACAGTGATTGATCGTTTCCTGGGCGTGAGAAACCAAAGTTACGGCGAGGAGCGAGCCAGAAACTAGGATCGATTTGAGATTCATATAATTCTCCGGGGAGAGAGTTGTTGATCAAAGGTAAAGGATTACGGTTCGACTGTCAAGGTGTGTTGGCTACTTGACTATCCTACACCGATTCGCTATTTTCATGGGATCCATCTGGGAGTTTGTCACACCGAATAACGAGATTTACCTTAGGACGGTCCAGAATCCCAGCACGCTCAAGATCGACACTCATGGCACCGTGACGAACCCAAGTCGCCTTCATATCGGAAGTGACGGCTTCGCATTCATCGGGATCGGGAGTTGATTCCATGAGGATAGCAGCGCCGCTCATCTGTATTGGCTGGATCTTTGGTTCGATCGCCTTTGCTCAGGTATCTGATGCGATTAGCGCTGCTTCATTATCCGGTCTGACAGCATTCAATGTCTCGATCGGTGACTTGAGCACGGAAGTGCGGCAGGATGGATTAAAGGCAGAACAGGTGCGATCTGATATAGAGCTGAAACTTCGCGCGGCGGGCATCAAGATCATACCGCAGTCGACCTGGATTGACACTGTCGGTGCAGGGGAACTCTATGTAGAGGCGAGCGCGTTGAAGCATGCAGGCGGACAATATTCCTACTGTATTCAGATAAGTGTGATTCAGAAAGTCTCGCTCTTGACGAAGCCGACGCACGAAACTCTTGCGGCCACGTGGTCGACATCGGTGATGGGGGTGGTCGGCTCAAGCGGTGTTGCAACAAAAATCAGGGGAGAGGTGGGGGCGGAAACTGACCGCTTTGTGACCAGTTATCTCTCCGCGAATCCCCCGGTGGAAAAGTAGATGTCCGCCGCGGAGGGGGGTTGCTATCCGTCGCTGATAGAAGTGAGCATGGGATGGTAAACGATCGTGGAACCTTGAAGATGACCCGCTTTCTTCTTCATATCTCGTTGCTGTTTCTTGTCTCTTCCCAAACATTCGCGCAGTCGGCCGACAAACAAGCCCTGAATCACAAGCTTGAGAATTGTATTGACGCGCTTGTCACGAAGGGGTTTTCCGGCTCTGTCCTGGTCGCCTTGAACGATTCTATTGTTCTCAATGACGGTTTCGGTTTCACCAGCGCCGCGAAGAAATACAAGGTTACACCGACAACTTTGTTCAATATTGCGTCAATTACGAAAACGTTCACCGCACTTGGAATCCTGAAGTTGGAAGAAAACGGCCGCCTCCAACTGACCGATAGCCTTGGAAAGTATTTCAAGGTAGTCCCCCCCGATAAGAAAACAATCACGATCCACGAGCTTCTGACGCATACCTCCGGTTTACAGCAGCATTATGTGGATATGGGAGTGAGCAGCCGCGAGGCGGCGGTCAAGAATATCCTTGACGACACCCTGAAATTTGTGCCCGGCTCGGATTTTCAGTACAGCAATGAGAATTACGAATTGCTGGCCGCTATAATTGAGGTCGCATCCGGAAAGTCCTATGAGAGATTTACGGAGGATGAGATACTCGTTCCCGCCAAAACGACGAACACCCATTTCTGGGGGGAGATTGATGATCTCGATGCACAGAAGGTTGCGCAAAAGGTGAAGGATCTTTCGAAGGATGCACGAAAAAGGAACTGGGACTTTCTGGGATCCGGCGGGATTTATTCGACCTCGCCCGATTTGTTCAAGCTCTACTTGGCAGTTAAGTCGAACAAGATCATCAATCCGGAATCAACGAACCGGATGTTCCAGAGCTACAGAAAATTGTCCTCCAGCAGTGTCGGTTACGGATGGTTTATCGATGAAACGAAGTGGGACACGAAAGAATACTGGACGAGAGGCACCGAGGATTTCGGTCACAATTCTGTGTTGCGCTGGTTCCCGGAGGACAATGTCGTGATCATTGTCTGCTCCAATGCGGGGGAAATATTGGGCGGGACCACTGCGGACAAAACCACGACCGCAAATAGAATTGTCAGCGACAATTTGATGCAAATATTGTTCAGCCGGTGGCTCAGAGAGTAACCGCGATCGTTTTTTTACTTTTTCCGGGATGAATCATGTCTAATTTAGAGAAATGGCTCTTGCTTGCGGCATGTCTGACTTCGATCACCTGTAAACAGAACGTCATTGCTCCGGCCGATCAGTTGTCAGATCCATCCATCAAGCCTGCAGTGATCTATACTTACCCGGCACGAAATTCCACGGGCCCATTCGACAACTTTTCCACAACCATCACCGTCCGATTTAACAAGCTCATGGATTTGACGTCCTTGCAGCACGCGGTACGGTTTTCATCGCTGCTGGGCGATATCAAAGAAGATACCGGGCGTGCCTCTTCACAGTCGGGGGAGGTGGCGTCGGTATCGCCTGTCATGACAAATCCTAATATTCGCTTCTTGTGGAGGATCGGTCAAATGTACACGCTTCGAATCGAGAACACCGCTCGGGACATCAACGGGAACAATCTGATCCCCCCGTTCAGCATGACGATAAAGCCCGAGCCATATTTTCGGGTCAAAAGCATCTATCCCGGCAGCGGATCAGGAACTGTTTCGCTCGGAACTCAAATTCAGCTGTACTTCAATAGTTTCGTCGACACGACAATCTTCTCCTCGATCACAATCACACCGGCTCTAACTGGCACCTGGCGCTTCGCAAGTTTCTACCCGGCGGGAGTGGATTCGTCCTCTATCTTTTTGCAAGGAGGGGGGATGCGGCCCGGCACAAATTATTCCGTCTCCGTCGCAAGTGGGGCACACGACAAGAACGGCAACACAATGCCTGATGGATTTGGTTCATCGTTCACAACGCAAAACTTCCTGGTTAATTTCACTCGTCCGTCAAATGGAGATACAACTGTTTCTCCGTTTGCGAATGTCCAGGTCTTTTTCGACGCGGATGTCGATACAGGCAGCGTTCGAAGCGCGTTTTCCATAAATCCCGGTATCGAGGGTCTATTTGGCCTCGAAGGCCAATCGAACAGCTTTTCGTTTTCGCCTATTCTCACATTCGTCCCGGGAACGAAATACACTCTGACGATCGGATCCACGTTGCTGTCGAAGGGCGGAGCTCCGCTGGCTTCTCCCTACAGCTTTTCGTTTACGATCGCTTCCTTCAAAATACTATGGACGAATCCCCTGGATGGCTCGACCCATGTTTCCAGGTCACAGGGAATGGACGTGTACACAAACGATGTTATCGACACGAGCTCTATGCGAAGCGCATTCAGCGTCAGCCCGTCTATCAGCGGCACGTTCCATCTCAGCGTGCCGGCTTCCTACTTCTATTTCCGACCGGATTCACTGCTGCAGCCATCGACCGTTTATACGGTAACAATACTGAGCTCCCTGCGGTCAGAAAGCGGAGCCACCCTAAGTTCGCCCTACCGGTTTAGTTTCGCGACGGGACCCTAATTACCCCCTTCGTTCCAATTACGGCCGATCTTCTCAGAGTGTGAAGGGAACATCTGACGGATTACTTCGAGACGAACGGGTTTCCTTTGATGTAGAACCTCCACTTTTTCTCCCTCCCGTTCTTGATTCCGATGCGGGGGCCGGCCGCGATGTCGGATGCCGGTACGCGCTCACCCCGTCCAAGAAATATCTGATCGCCCAGCAAATCCGCTCCATTCTCATTTTGTTTGATCCCGAACGCCTGGCAGAGCTTCGCGGGTCCGTTTGTCAGGGTGAGTGGCGGAGATTTGACAACACCTGCTCTCCCTCTATTCTTCTCCATAACATTGAGGCCCTCCTCCGGTTCAACGGCCCGGAGCAGGACCGCTCTCCCTTTGCCCTTTTGTTCGGTGACGACATTGCAGCAGAAGTGCATCCCGTAGGTAAAGTAGACATAGAGGTGACCGCCTGTTCGGAACATGACCTCGTTTCGTTTGGTGATGCCGCGGTATGCATGGCTGGCGGGATCCAGCTCTCCCAGGTAGGCTTCGACTTCCACGATCTTTCCGACGAGAAGATTGCTTCCGAGTCGCCGCACAAGATACTTGCCGAGGAGGTCCTTTGCTACCTTGAGTGTCGGACGGAGGTAGAAGGAACGGGGGAGTTTGGAGCGTCTGACGCCGGTGCTGTGCCCGCGACGAGCGCTTTGCGTACTGAAAGAAGATGGCATGGTTCCCAGATAGTCGCAGCAGGAGCGGACTGAAGGCGCCGGCCCTGTAAAAGCCCGGGAGAGTTAATCCGGTTGGAGCGGGGGTGCTACCTTTTTGAAAATTCCCTGATGATCCGGTCGGCCTCTTCTTCCGATATTCCGCTACCGAGCGTCCCCGGTTTCGGTTCAGTTTGTGAAGGGGGACCTTTCTTCGGCTGGACCGGGACGTTGCCTGCCTTGAGACGGATTCGTTCGTCGATCTCATTCAGCCATGACTTCGTGCTGGCCGGTTTCGGAATCGCAGTGGGAGGATTGTGGCTGATCGCCGGCTTGATTGCGGGATACTCGTGAACCTTCGATCCCGGTTCGCGCTTCTCGGGGGCGGTTTTTTCTCGCGGGGGGTCTGCATCGGGCGGATTGATCGGGCGCGTTTCAAACGCCAATCGCTTCACATTAAACATGTGCTTTGCCGAAACGTTATCGGAGATGATCGATCCGCCGAAGGTGCCGGGGCCGAGCGTCATTGACGGCAGGAGCTCATTGGTGTATCCGACCGCTCCGAGCGCCGCCTGAGTATTCACCAGAATCCGGAACGCCGGTTTTTCGAGGGCAAACTTCATGATGATGTCTTCGTCCATGGAATGAATGACGAGCGTATGCCCGATTCCGCCGAATTCAAGCAGCTCGATGCAGCGCTCGCAGCCTTCGCGCCAATTCTCCACGGTATAGAACGAGAGTACCGGCGAGAGCTTTTCCCGCGAAAGGGGATACTCCTTTCCGACCCCGCTCAGTTCGGCGATCAATACTTCGGTATCGGCCGGCACGTTGATCCCGGCGTGCTGCGCGATGAAGGCGGCCGGCTTTCCGACCATGTTCGGGTTGATGGCGCCGCGCTGATCGAACATCAGCCGGCTCAGTTTATCCTTCTCGTCGCCCTCGACGAAATAACAGTTGCGGCGTTTGAATTCCTCGATGACGATATTCTTGACGGCCGAATCCACCACCACCGATGCTTCGGTCGAGCAGAGGACACCGAGATCGAAGATCTTTCCTGAATGTACATCGGCGACCGCCTTGCGTATGTTAGCGCTCTTTTCGATATACGCCGGGACATTCCCGGACCCCACCCCATATGCCGGCTTGCCGGCGCTATACGCGGTCCGGACCATCGGTGTGCTGCCGGTGGCGAGAATCAAAGAAATGAGCCGGTGTTTCATCAGTTCGTTCGTCGCTTCGATAGTCGGGGCGGACAGGCACGACATGAGGCCCTGGGGCGCTCCGGCCGTCTCGGCAGCCTGTGCGATGACATTCATTGCCTCGACAGTGCATCGAGCGGCCCGCGGATGAGGACTCGCAACGATTGCATTCCTGCCCTTGACCGAGATGATCGACTTGAACATGACGGTCGATGTCGGGTTTGTCGAGGGGATGAGGGCGCACACCACCCCCATCGGTTCTGCAATCTCAATGATCCTTTTTTCGCGGTCTTCGCGGATGACGCCTACCGAGCGCAAATCCTTGATTGAATCCCAGACCCGCCGCGTGGCGAACTCATTTTTCTTCTTCTTGTCTTCGGGTTTCCCGAACCCCGTCTCTTCGTGCGCCATTCTTCCAAGCCGCTCCGCCGCATCGTACCCCGCATCGGCCATCGCCTTCACGACGCGGTCGACGCGGCCCTGATCGTACGCGCGGAACTCGAGCTGGGCCTGTTTCGCCTTTTGCACCAGGTCGCGCATCTCCTGTATCGATTGCAAGTCTTTGTCGAGTGGCATGTTCGAATCCTCTAAATGAATCGTGGGACGCTAATGGTCCGGCAACAGATAGCCGGTCTTCCAGAGGTGCAGCCCCGTGCGGGCGTCGAGCTCGCGCACCAGCTCATCTCCTTCGAGTTCTTCAATGAAAACCTCGCAGGCGAAGAGGGTTGTCCCGGGCAGCAGGTGTCCACCGACCACCTTTCCCCGGGGATCGCCGAGAAGGATATGGACATGGACGAACGGTTTTCCGTCCCTTACGCTCACATTTCCGTTCAGCGAAAGAATCTCCATCCCGCCGTGAAACTCGATGGGATTGTAGACTTTCATTTTCTGATCGTAGTAAGCGACCACTGCATGCGTGGTCGCGCCGATCGCCTGAATCCTCCCGAGACGGATGTTTTCCTTCTGCACAATTTGAGTGAGGCCTTCATGCAGGTCGGTGCCGTAAGGGAGCTGTCCCAGGAACGTCCTTTTTACGACGGATCCTTTCATCGGTCACCCCAAGAGGTCAGTGCCCGGCTTTTCGATCAGATTGAATAAGCCCGGGTGCGAATACACTGCCGAGACTCGCATGTCCGAGCAGATCGAGGCGAGAAACCGGCGAGCAGGTTTACCCGGCAGACCATCAGTTTGCGAAGTCCAGCCCAGTCTGATTGGGGACGGGCTTTTGCGGAGAAAGATTGAAGTGCCTGTAAACAAGCGGCGTCGCTTCGCGGCCGCGCGGGGTTCTCTTCAGGAAGCCTTCCTGAATCAGGTAGGGTTCGTAGACCTCTTCGATCGTTCCCGCCTCTTCGCCGACCGCGACCGCCAGGGTGCTCACGCCTACCGGTCCGCCGTTGTATTTTTCAACGAGGGCAAGGAGGATCCGTTTGTCCATTTCATCCAGTCCATGATCATCAACCTCGAGCATGCGCAGGGAGTACTCTGCAACCTCCCGGGTGATGACGCTGGCGGCGTGCTTGAGATTCGACTCGGCCTGCGCGAAATCCCGGCACCGTTTGAGGAGTCTGTTCGAAATCCGCGGAGTGCCGCGCGAACGCCGGGCGATCTCGGCGCACCCATCCTTCTCGAGCTTAACGCGGAGAATCTTGGACGACCGTCGGATGACGGATTCGAGGTCCGCCGGCTGATAGTAGTCGAGACGATTGGTCACGCCGAACCGGGACCGGAGCGGAGCGGAGAGGAGCCCGGCCCGCGTCGTGGCCCCCACGAGGGTAAAGCGCGGAAGCTTGAGCTGGACGCTCCGGGCGTTCGGGCCGCTGTCGATGACAATGTCGATCTTGAAATCCTCCATCGCGGAGTACAGGTACTCCTCGACGAGCGGATTGAGGCGGTGAATCTCGTCTATAAATAGAACATCGCCCGCGCTCAAATTGGTCAGGACTCCCGCAAGGTTGTACGGTTTGTCGAGTGCCGGGCCCGACGTTGCCTTGATCTGAGCGCCCATCTCGTTCGCAATGATGTAGGCGAGAGTCGTCTTACCCAGTCCCGGGGGTCCGGTGAGAAGGACATGATCGAGACTGTCGCCGCGTTTACTCGCAGCATGTATGAATACTTTCAGGTTGTCGACGATCTTCCGTTGTCCGACGAAATCGCTGAACAGGAGGGGGCGAAGGGCATGGTCGAACTCGGCTTCGTTCTCGAGTCGTTCCGGTGTCGTGGGATCTTGTCGCTTCGTCATACGGAACTGAATTTAACGAGAAGGAGAGTGAATAGCAACAGCGGATCACTATTGGGGATTCTCGGGCGTCACGCCGTGCGGCGGAACGAGCAACAGCGGATTACTTTGCCGTGTGATGAAGTGCGCGCTTGATCATTTCCTCGACGGTGATATTCCCGTGGTCGGATTCCCTCGCGACCTGCTGCAGGGTTTTCTCGGCGGTGGCGCGCGAATAGCCCAGGGACATGAGAGCAATGACCGCTTCAGAACGGGCCTTGAGCTGGCTGCTCGTTGCAACCACAGCCGTCTCCCCCGCGTC
>Ga0099793_10000040_pt1 | contig 24380 bp, 20 predicted proteins | sample Rivendell_Oct201_9_FD_77319 | JGI IMG/M metagenome (GOLD analysis project Ga0099793, IMG submission 77319) | Vadose zone soil and rhizosphere microbial communities from the Eel River Critical Zone Observatory, Northern California to study diel... | ecosystem: Environmental > Terrestrial > Soil...
CCGCGGATGTGCGGGTTAGACTTCCCTCGATGCGTACCTGCCGCTGCAATTCCCCCCAGTAGAATACGAGGGCTGCGGATGAATTGTGCGAGATCTCATCGGCCTTGCGGCTCTCGTAATTGGTGTAAAAGACAAAGCCTTTGTCATCGACTCTCTTGAGAAGAACGATGCGGGCGGAGGGCTTTCCGCCCGGCGACACTGTCGCGAGCGTCATCGCATCGGGGTGGATCATGGCGGAACTCATCGCATCCTGATACCACGCCTGAAACTGTTGAATGGGATCCCGCAGGACCGTCCGTTCGTCCAATTCTTTGACCACCAGGTCTCCTGTTGAAGCTTTCATCATGACAATGTATTGATTTTTTTTGAATAATCGATATATTAGACTGTGATTAGATGTCTTCGCATTACTGTACTCCTGTTCGCGCTCATCAATCTGTCGCGTCTCGATTTGCGTTCACAGTCGGCCGACCAGGCCGAAAACGAGTGGCTGCCCGGCCGCGATCCGTTTTCGCCGGGATCGAACCTGTGGGCGGTCGACCTTTTACACACGGATTCCGCCATGGCCGTCGGGGATGGAGCCACCGTGAAGCGGACCGGAGACCGCGGGTATGGTTGGATCACGCAGAATCATGCCGGCGGCGGGTCAAATATCCTGTTGGGTATTTCGGTGGTAGACACCAACATTTCGACTGCCGTCGGGATGGCCGGGACAATCCTGAGAACCAGGGATGGAGGAGCCTCGTGGCAAAGTCAGATGAGCGGAACATTGAACATGCTCTTCGGTGTTTCTTTCCTCGATACGATGACCGGCACTGTGGTTGGCGATTACGGCCTGATCCTTCACACGATTGACGGAGGGGCGACCTGGACAAAACAGGACAGCGGAGGGGCATACCCTCTTCTGGGCGTTTCTTTCACCGACGACAGCACGGGCACGGCGGTTGGAGGAGGGGGGAGGATTCTGCGCACAACAAACGGGGGGGCAATTTGGTCGATGCAGACGAGCGGGGTATCGAACTTCCTTTACGGCGTCTCCTTCACGGACGCAAACACGGGAACTGCGGTCGGCACCCAGGGCTTAATACTCCGGACGACGAACGGGGGATCAACCTGGTCGAGCCAATCGAGCGGCACCCTTAACTATTTCTTTGGAGTTTCGTTTATCGATGCGAACAAGGGTTTTGCAGTCGGCAGCAGCGGCACGATCGCCCGGACGACGAACGGCGGGGCTGGCTGGACGATTTTTCCGAGCAGAACATCGAACAACCTGTACGCCGTCTCCATCGCCGACACCAACCGGGGCATCATCGTGGGCGGAAACGGGTCCATCGTTCTTCTCACCGACACCGGAATGGTGGTGACACGGGTGCGTGAGCCGATCGCAGGCATCCCGGCAGGACTCCACCTTCACCAGAACTTTCCGAACCCATTTAATTCGAGCACAACCATCGAGTTCGAGATTAACGCTCCCGGATTTGTATCCCTCGCGGTATACGATCTTCTGGGGAGGAAAATCTCAACGCTTGCAGAGGGTGCTCTTGAACCCGGAGTCTACAGACGCACCTTTGACGGAAGCGCCCTGGCAAGCGGGATCTATTATTACCGGTTGGAGACGCTTGGACGGGGGCGCCGACTGCACGAACAGCAAACTCGGAAACTCCTGCTCATCAGATGAATATTTATTACAAGGTAACAGGCATCCAATGAACCCTCCGAAAACCGCCACGCCGAGCGTCGGGTCCGAATACCTGACCTACTGCCGGAAGCGCATGCTCAAGGAGTATTTCCCCAGAATACAACAATGCCTCGAAACGCTCAGCGAGGAGGACGTCTGGTGGCGCGCCCACGAAACCGACAACAGCATCGGCAACCTCATCCTGCACCTCACGGGGAACGTCCGGCAATGGATCGTTGCGGGCCTGGGCGGGTCGCCGGACAAGCGGGATCGTCCCGCGGAATTCTCCGAGCGGGGCCATATCCCAAAGAATCTCCTCTTGAAGCGATTCGAGGCCGCGCTGAACGAGGCAGACAGCGTTCTCGAAAAGTTCGATGTCTCCCGACTTTTAGAGGTTCGGCACATCCAGAAATATGACACCACCTGCCTTGACGCCATCTCCCACGTCGTCGAACACGTCTCTCAACATATGGGGCAGATCATCTATATTACCAAGTTGAGGACGGGAAAAGACCTCAAATTCTACAACCTCTGAGCATGCAGGTCCCAGCCTCAGGCGGAAGTGTTCCCTACCCACTCTTACCACGCACCCAATTCATGTCCCTTAGGAGGTCTTTGAGTTGTTTCATAGCAACTAGTTAGGGCTGCGATCGGATAATCATGTTGCATGAACTCCTGGAAGCATCGTACCGGTGTCCACATTGCGGCGAAGAAAATGAGACCCTTGTCGACCCCTCGGGAGGGGCGGAGCAAACGTACACGGAGGATTGCTCCGTCTGCTGCAGGGCCAATTTGATCCGCGTTACAATATCCGACGAGGGAAGCCTTTCCATAGCCGTCGAATTCGAAGAATAGCCCCCAGCTCCCCCCTGAAACCCTGCCGATAGCGGTCTCGGTAATCCCCATTCCGGGTGATCCGCCCCACCTATTGTGATGAATGACACAATTTCCGTCGCGGTTCTTCGCGTTATTTAGTGTAGAAATTATTTTCAGGAGACCCGAACATGAAATGCCGATATCAGCTCCAGACTCTCACCCGCGAACAGCGGTTGTTCATGGAGTGTGTGCTCCTTCACGAAATGGAGAAGCAGTCCTGGTACGCCATCATGTTCCTCCAGCTCTGGAAGGGCGAAAGTTTCATCAGCATTCACTGAGGGGAGCAATCACGTATGAAATCATGGTCCATGGCAGCTCTGTTTGCAGGCATCCTTGCCGTTCCTCTAGTCATCCAGCATTTACGAAATCGCCTTCCCAAGAACCAGCATCACTCGGATCGACGTTACTCGATCGACGACCTGATTCTTGACCAACCGATCAGCTGAAGAGCAAGATTGTAGGGTTACTGCTTCCCGTTAGAAAATTCCGAAGTTGATCACAGGGGGGCACGCAGTTTTCTTACCGAAATACCCATGCGTCAGTAGAAAACGGGCTGTTGGCCCGCAACGCGCAGGGAAAATGTCATAGTGAAGAGACGAATTGTGGAGGAGAAGAATATGACACGCTTTTTGTTACTATCCGCCTTTATCCTGTTCATCGGGTTGAACCCTGTTATCTTCGCTCAGAGCGAGTCCACAGCGTTCATCAGCGCCCACGTCGAGAATCCCCTCGGCGTCTTCAACATCGACGGCGACTGGGGCTCTTTCGCGCCCGGAGGGACCTACGTTATCACCCCGGGAGGTTTCAAGAACCCGATCGGACCCGGCGAGGCGGGGAATGTAACCGTCGAACCGGTCGGGTTTGAAGTCGCTGCCAATTCCGGCGCTCACCTCCTCGTCACACTTACTCTTCCATCTGAGTTGATTTCAGATGATGGAAACGGAAGCCTTGTCTTAAGCAACTGGACATTTGGTTGGAACTACGACAATGATCCGAGATCGCCGTTTGCGGCATCCGGTTCAGTTTTCGGCAACGATGTGACAATCACAATCGGTGGAAGGGGCATCTCGGGCCTGTTCCTCGGTGCAACTGTCAGCGTTCCGCCGGGCGCATTCACGGGATCGTACACCGGCCACCTCCTCGCATCCGCTGCCTATACCGGCAATTAAGCTATCACCGATCGGCCATCCATGACCCCGCTCCCCTCCCACCACGGAGGGACCAGGCAGGATCTGGGAACGGCTCCACCTCCGCTCTGCGGGAAGCACTATCCACCTGAACCACTCTGGCTACCCGTTCCATTGATATTCATCGGGAATCTCTCTATCTTCCCGAACCTGCATGCGTATCATCAAGCCAGGAGCGCTTCACCGCGGCGATATCATCGGCGTTTGTTCTCCCGGCAGCGCCCCCGCCTCTGATCACGACCTCTCCCGTGGAATAGCATACCTCGAACGGCTCGGCTACCGCGTCGAGCTGGGAAAACACCTCCGATTCAAGCGCGGTTATCTTGCCGGAAGCGATGCCCAACGGGCGTCTGATGTAAACGACCTCTTTGCTAACCGGAAAGTGAAGGCGATCTTTACCGCCCGAGGCGGGTACGGATCGCATCGCATTCTCCCGCTCTTGAATTACCCGGTCATCAAACGAAATCCCAAGATCCTCGTCGGCTACAGCGATATCACTGCGCTGCAATTGGCCCTCATGGCTAAAGTCGGCTTGGTTACGTATTCCGGCCCGATGGTTGCGGCAGAAATGGCCGCTGGATTCGGCGGAAGTGCCGAGGAGTGGTTCTGGCGGTGCCTGACTTCGACTAGCGCCCTCCCTTCCATGCAGGCGAAAGTGCTCCGGCACGGCCGCAGAAAGCTTGAGGGGCGGAAACAGCATGCCCGAACCGCCGGAAGATTGATCGGCGGCAATCTCAGCGTGGTAGCTACTTCCGTGGGAACCCCGTACTTTCCAAGTATGTCCGGTTCCATTCTGCTTCTCGAAGAAATTGATGAGCGTCCCTACCGCATCGATCGGATGCTGCAACAGATGCTCCTCGCGGGGGTCCTCAGCCGCTCCGGAGGCGTAGTTCTGGGATCCTTTGTGGATTGCAAACCTGCGAAGGGAAAGCCCTCGCTGACTCTCCGTCAGGTCTTCCTCGATACATTCGCCGGTTTCAATTACCCGGTGCTCGGGGGTGTCCGCTACGGCCACGTGAAGAACTCCCTCACCATGCCCCTCGGAGTCCGGGTCCGCCTGAATGCGAGCCGGGGCCAGATCGCCTTCCTCGAATCCGCCGTATCGTAGGGCCGGTTCGGCGCTACACTCTCCCCCATTTAGTAAATCTACTATCAATTCACCTTGAATAAAAAGACGTTTTCATATGGTCCGAACCCGTCAGTTGGACCGTGGGCGATCGTAATTGTGTGACCTTTCCTTTGTAAGTAATACATTACCTGTAATACCCAATTCGCCTGGTAGCGATCTGCCGACCACCCATAGGGACTATTTGGCGCCGGAGGCAGCGGTTCAATTTCATACGGGATCGTTGCTGTAGGATAATAACCGACCAGCCAAACCGTGTGGCCGGCACTCAATGCAGTTGAAATCTTTTTAAATATCGGCTCCAAGGGTGCGGTACCTGCCATCTTGGACTTAACAAGATCATACCTATGAATAGAAAGATCTTCAATGTTGGGAATCGTCATGAACGGCGCGGAACCATGGTAGTATCTCAGAAAACTTATACCAATGTACCAAGGATTCAGTATAATAAAATCGTCACCCTGTGAAGAGTCTGATAAGGTTGCTGCTACAACATCGATGTTTGTGTACGCCAGTTGGCAAGAGCGCATGGTTGCGTTGAATGTAATGACTGCCGCCATCAATACCAGTAATATCCTCAGCGAAGTCACTAAGCGTGTTCCGCTGACTAACACATCGAGGCATAGTGCGATGACAGCGAACAAAGGCAGATAATACCAAGGTTGAGTCTGAACGCCTAATATTCTCAAGAAACCCAAGAACAGCACAATAGAGAAAATCGTTACTAGGAAGAAAAAGTTATTATTTCGGTCGTTCTCGATGGCCCTTTTTGCTCGGATTGATGCTTGAAACTCGTTGACCACAATCCCTGTCGCCAACAGCAAAAACAATATCCATAGATATTGAAAGCCCCCCGCAGAAGAATTGATAGTTTGCGCGATCCTTGTGAATATCACCGACAAATCAACCGCAGATCTTGACAGTAGTTCAAAGTTTAGGGTATTTTGATTGATAAAATATATATAGGGAAGAATGGACAGTGTCGCTACCAATTGAACAATCGACAATGCAATAAATGTCCGCCAGCGCCGCTCTATCGCAACAATGATAATGGCGGCGCAAATAATTCCAGTAAGGATAATTAAATTGTGATAAAGTGTCTGAACGCTGAGAACTGCTGCGATACCTGCCAGTGTGATGGAGAAAAAAGATGCGTGGCGGACGACTTGCCGGATAGCAATAAGAGCAAGTATAATAAAAAGTGTTCCCAGACCATGAGGACGAATGGAATCAACATATCTAATTACAAGAGGATTGAATGCAAACAAAATTAGTGAAACGAGAGGAGCACGCACGCCGGCCTGCCGGACCGTGAACCATATGGCCGCCAGAACCAACAACCCTATAAAAAAGCCAAGAATCCTCAATCGAAAATCACTTTCCAATCCCAAACTCATCCAAGTGCGAAGCACCAATGATGCAAAAATGGGAGATGAATCATATTCTAGGTTTTGCCAGATTTCTGCAATTGAAGGCTTCGCCGCAAGGTTCACACTATTGGTTTCGTCACGCCAAAGAGCCCCTGCATTTCCGAGAACTGTGAAGTGAAGCACTACTATCAACGCTGTCAGCAGAATTGCAGTGAAGAACTCGACCTGACTCAGAAACCCTGCTTTCGGTGGATTACTCTTAGCGGGATCATTTGTAGGATAAGAAGATGATTTCTTCATTGATGCATTTTGTTTAAACAATGTACGCGAACTGACTCAAGGCGCCGTCTACTTTGTTTAGAGAGAGTATCCCCGCATTCGAAAATGGGATCGGATGCACTCCGGAATCAATTGTGAACTCATAAAACGAACGCGTTGTTCCAGAGTACCACATGTTCGTGAAAGAGCCGATCCAAAAAATCTCATGAGCGCGCCAGCAGTCAGTTCATGCCTAACCCCTTGTTTTGACTCTTCGTCATCCTGTGTATTGAGCAAAGGCTGGACTATTTCGCCGTGAGCATTCACATTGTCTCCAACTTAACAATATTTGTCTCGGAGGGTCTGGTGTATCTACGGCTTTCTCGAAAACACACGCAATGCAGAGTTTCCTTTGATCTCGTACCATCGAGCATCCTCATCCCACACATAGTTCGTCACCTGGCGGGAGATAACATCTGCTACTCCCACTGAGGTATAATTCGCAGGGATGTAAGAGCCCATCCAACGGAAAATATACTCTTCAGAACCGGGCCGCTGAGCCCAAGACGCTGGAGTGGATACGACCACGATGAACCTTGGTTTTGCCGATTCGATTTCAGCGATCATCTCCTTCTGCATGGCGAGCGCGTGGGTTTGGTCCTCCATCAGGCTGTAGGTGTAGATGTAGCCTGTAGCGGACATTCTCCCTGCATAAAAATAGATCTCGGGTTCTGAGCCGAGAACGGCGACCTTGTCCGTCGGATCACTTCTCGAAGCAATAAATTGGGCCACCTTAACCGCTTCAGGGAACGGGTTCAGTCCAGAGATCTCTCTGGAGATCTTGCTCGGCTCGCCGCCGAGGAAGAAGTCTTTGCTTGCGGCGACACCCATCACGATCCCCGCCATTACCACCCCGGCCCCAATCGCGGTTGGAAAGGGTGGCCGCAAGAAGCGGCCTAATTTGGTTTGGAGGAACTGGGCAGATATTCCCACCAGAATCGCAACGCTCGGCAGTAACGTGACGAAATAGTGCTCACGAAAGTAATAGCCGGGGCAAATCGTGAGGAACGAGAAAAAGGTGAAGAGTGCAACGAAGCGCGAGGGGCTCTTCGGCCCGTAAGGACTGAACGCAATAAGCAGCCCTGATATGGCGAGCACCCACACGGCGTAGAACCCGTCTACAACCCGCCGAACTTGGGATACGAAGATGTCGAGTGCATGGGAAAGGGGTATCTGTGTAACGTACTCGGAGGCGTACTGGATACTCCAAAACCAGAACCTACTAAACACGCCTGCATACTCCAGCCAAGCCAGCGTTGCCACGAGAGGCACTAGAGCTCCGAGAGTGAGCAGAGCAATTCTGGAGGACAACAATTTCGAGGATGGGCCGCGTACTCCCGAAAAGTGAAAACGAATGACTAAGGATGCTGAACAGAGAACGAAAAAGAAACCCGGCTGCTTCATGATGAAGGCCAGACCTGTAACAAGACCTGACCAGAAGAAGAGATAGTTGGGGCCCTGTCTTTCAAGAGCGGCAAGTAGAAGCAACATTCCTCCCACGGCAGCAAGCACAACAAAGTGAGTAGCATGGGCGGCTTGCCCCTCGACCGAGGGACTTAGTGAGAGAACGGAATACGCGGCCGCCGCGATAATTCCTACGAAGCCACCGGACAATCTCTTGCCCAATAGATAGATCAGGATGATCGTGCAGCAGTTGATAAGAGTCAGTCCAAGATGGATCCCTTCAGTACTTTGGCCGAAGACTGACATGATTGCCGCATACATCAAGTACGTTCCGGGGAATTTCATGTTGTAGGCAGCCAGGTATGGAGGTATACCCTTGAGCAGTAATTGACCCATGTAGGCATATTCCCCTTCATCGCGCTCGAGTGGAACGCCCAGGAGGTGGAACCGGACAAAGAGCACGGAGAGGATGATGAGCGAGATAATCATCCACTCGGCTCGTCCCCGTGCCAGGAGAGCCTGCTTCCAAGCTGGACTTTTGTCGGCGGCCTTTGTCGCCGAGAGAGGGTCGGATGATTTCACAAATAGGGGGATATAGCTTTGAGATGCTTCCCTCCCGGGTCGACGGAACACAAACTCATGAGGGCGGCGGCACCCTACCAGTAAGGAGGCAAAGTGTGAAACCGTAGAATCCATCCACGGGCACACCCAAGATATGATCGAACGAACAAAAAGTCAAAATACCCACAAAGCGCATAACGGTTGATCTATGAGCAATAGCTCCGTTGCCACCCCACGCCGCTCAATGTGATCTACCTCGCAGTTTTATTGACTCTACTGTTGAATATCCTTAAATTGTCGAAAAATCAGCAGACAGAACTTGACCAGCACCCTAAACATTGCGGTCTTAGCCTCAGGCAAAGGATCGAACTTAAAGGCGATTATCGACGCCGTGAGGGCAGGGACAATTCGCCAGGCGCGGGTTTCTCTGGTTATCAGCAACAACTCGGATGCCGGCGCGCTCCAGATCGCACGGGCGAACGGCATCCCGTCACTCCACCTTAGCCGCCAGCAATTCGAGTCCGATGAGGCGTTCAACAAGGCGCTCCTCTCGGCTCTCACCCGGCACGGCATCAATTTTATCGCGCTTGCGGGGTACCTGAAGAAAATCCATCCTTCGATCATCCAGGCGTACAGAAACCGGATCATCAACGTCCACCCGGCGCTGCTCCCCTCGTTTGGAGGGCCCGGAATGTACGGCAAATTCGTTCATGAAGCCGTCATCAAAAGCAGAGCCGCAACGTCCGGCGCCACTGTGCATATTGTAGACGATCAGTACGATCACGGCGCGATCATCCTTCAGAAATCGCTCCCTGTCGCGCCGGATGATACTCCCGAAACACTCGCCGCAAAAGTCTCCGCCATCGAGCATCAGATCTATCCCGAAGCGATCCGCCTCTTCGCCGAAGGAAGGGTGAAGATCGGGGAGCAGCACGTCGAGATCGAAAGCCACGCATGAGGCTCGTCCCGATCAAGCGAGCGATCATCAGCGTCGCAGATAAAAGCGGCGTCGCCGAATTCGCCCGTCAATTAAAAGAGCGGGGCGTCGAAATCATCTCCACCGGCGGAACCTTGAAATCCTTGCGAGAAGCGGCCGTCGAGGCGCAATCCATTTCAGACGTCACCGGGTTTCCCGAGATTCTCGATGGCCGTGTAAAGACGCTCCATCCGAAAATCCACGCGGGGCTGCTTGCAGTCACTGAAAATCCGGCCCACCGCCAGCAGCTTGCCGAATTCGACATCACCCCGATCGATCTTGTTGTCGTCAATCTGTATCCGTTTGAGCAAACCGTTTCCCGGAACGGCGTATCGCTCGACCAGGCGATTGAGCAAATCGACATCGGCGGGCCCACGATGCTCCGGGCCGCGGCGAAGAATTTCAAATATAAAGCTGTCGTCGTCAACCCCGCCCGCTATGCGGAAATCATCGCCGAAATGGACCGCTTCAAGGGTTCCGTGGGCGAAGAGATCCGTTTCGCGCTTGCCAGGGAGGTCTTCGAGCATACCGCGCGCTACGACGCCGTCATCGCCGAGTACCTCAGCCGCGTCAATGCCAGCCACGAGGAGGTCCGGCTTCCCGACGTGCTTTCGTTGCTGCTCCCCAAGTCAGTCGACTTGCGCTACGGGGAGAATCCGCATCAAAAGGCCGCCCTCTACGGCAATTTTGAGAAATACTTCAGGACGCTGCACGGCAAGGAGCTTTCGTTCAATAATATCGTCGACATTCAGGCGGCCGCGGAGGCGATCGGAGAATTTTCAGAGCCGACAGTCGTCATCATCAAGCACACCAACCCCTGCGGAGTCGGAACCGGGGAAACGCTCGCCGACGCATACGGCAAGGCATTCGCAACCGATACCAAGTCTGCCTTCGGCGGTATCGTCGCGGTCAACCGGCCGCTCGAGATGGCAACCGCGCAACTTATCGACAAGGTCTTCACCGAAGTTATTATCGCTCCCGACTTCCCGGCCGAGGTACTCGAATTCCTAAAGAAAAAGAAAGACCGGCGATTGATCCGGCAGGCCGGTACTCCACGCCCGCACAATTCCCTGCTCATGAAGAGCGTTGCGGGCGGAGTCCTTGTGCAAACACCGGATGATCTGACCGTTGATCCTGAAAAGTTGAAGGTCGTGACAAAAAGGGCCCCGTCTGCCGATGAAAACTCCGGCTTGATGTTTGCCTGGCGGGTCGCAAAACATGTGAAGTCGAATTCGATCGTATACGCACGAAAAGACCGCACGATCGGAATCGGCGCGGGACAAATGTCGCGGTTCGATTCTTCCCGGCTCGCAGCGTTGAAGGCGCAGGAAGCGGGTCTCGATTTAAAGAAGTCTGTTGTTGCATCCGATGCATTTTTTCCTTTCGCCGACGGGCTCCTCGAGGCTGTGAAAGCCGGGGCGACCGCGGTCATTCAACCCGGAGGTTCCATTCGCGATGGAGAGGTAATCAAGGCCGCAGACGAGAACGCTATTGCGATGGTGTTTACGGGAGTGAGGCATTTCAAACACTAATGCACCCCCAAACAAACAAATCATCACGTTCATTCGGACCGACCATGAGCTTTCTCTCTCTATTTTCCGCGGATTTGGCGATCGACCTTGGAACCGCGAACACGCTGATTCACATGAAGGGCAAGGGCATTGTCCTCAACGAGCCCTCAATCGTCGCGTTCGACCGGAACACAAAAAAAATCGTCGCGATCGGCAATGAAGCGCGAGAGATGCTCGGCCGCACTCACCGGGACATCCGTACCATCCGGCCGATGAAGGACGGGGTGATTGCCGACTTCGAGATCGCGGAAGGAATGCTCCGGGAATTCATCAAGAAGATTCACTCGAACTGGCTGCCGAGCCGGCGAATCGTGGTCTGCGTACCGAGCGGTGTAACGGAGGTCGAGAAGCGGGCGGTTCGCGACTCCGCCGAGCACGCGGGCGCGAAGGAGGTCCACCTCATCGCCGAGCCGATGGCCGCCGCGATCGGGATCGGGCTGGACGTCGATGCGCCAGCAGGAAATATGATCGTTGATATCGGGGGCGGTACAACCGAGATCGCCGTCATTGCTCTCTCCGGCATCGTGAATGAAGAATCGATTCGCATCGCGGGCGACGAGATGAATAACGCCATCATCCAGTTCTTCAAGAAGAACCACAACATCCTCATCGGCGAACGCACGGCCGAGGCGATCAAGTGCGAGGTCGGATCCGCCATGCCTCTGAAGGAGGAGATTACTATCCAGGTCAAAGGACGCGATCTCGTGAACGGCATTCCGAAAACAACCGAGGCAAGCTCCGTCGAGATCCGGGAGTCGCTCAACGAACCCGTTCAGCAGATCGTCGATGCCGTGAAGCTGACGCTCGAACGAACGCCGCCCGAACTTTCGGCCGATATCCTCGACCGCGGAATCATGCTCTCGGGCGGGGGCGCGCTTCTGAAACAGCTCGACGAACGCCTTCGGCTCGAGACCAGCCTCCCGGTCTACGTCGCCGAAGATCCCCTGACCGCGGTCGTCCGCGGCACGGGCAAAGTCCTTGAGCACCTTAACCATTATTCAAAGGTCCTGCTCAAGAGCAGGAGATACTGAGCGGATGCATCGATTCCTCGGTCTCCTTGGATTATTCAAGGAATACCTCGTTCTCACCGTTCTCATCGTCATCTCTCTCGTTCTTCTCAGTCTCAACGACAACAACCAGGTCAGGGCAATCCGCTCCACGGCGGTGGGATTTGTCGGTTTCATGCAGAACGCGCTGGCAATCATTCCAAACGTGGTCGAACTGAAGAAAGAAAACGAGGTGCTCAGGCAACTGAACGTTAATCTCTCGAACGAGGTGAGCCTCCTGCGGGAAGCGCGGCTCGAGAATCTCAGGCTGCGCGAGATCGCCGGACTGAAGGAACACAGTTCGTTCAAGCTGACGGCGGGAAATGTCATCGGGAAGAGTTTGCTCCTCCTGCGCAACACGATCACGCTCGACATCGGAGAGCGCGACGGGATCAAGGCCGATATGCCGGTGATCTCCGAAACCGGACTCGTCGGGAAGGTCATCGCGACCAGCGAGCACTATTCAATCGCGCAGCTCATGCAGAATAAGGACTTTCGGGCGAGTGCCAAGATCCAGCGGACACGGGTCGATGGAATCATTGCCTGGGGCGGGGGGGACGTACTTCGCCTCAAGAACGTTTCCAAGACAGAGGATGTCAAAGCCGGCGACATCGTGATCACCTCGGAATACAGCAGCGTGTTTCCAAGAGAAATCAAGATCGGCCTCGTCTCCAAAATCGAAGAGAAGCCGGGGAGTCTCTTTAAGGAGGTTGAAGTAACTCCGAGCGTCGATTTCGCATCGCTCGAGCAGGTTTTTGTCGTCACCTCCGCACCGGATCCGGAGCGGACCGAAATCGAGAAGAAGGTGGCTCGAACCAAATGATCGGGCGATATTTTACCTATGCTCTCATCTCGCTCGTCCTGGTGGTCGTTCAAACCAAGCTGATGCGGTTGCTGACCGTGGAAGGGATCACGCCCGACATTCTCACGATCTGGGTTGTCTTCCTCGCCCTGAGAGAGGGGCAGTTGCCCGCCTCCGTGTGGGGGTTCTGCATCGGCTTGCTGTTTGATCTTGCAACGGGGAATTTCATCGGTCTCTCCGCGCTTTCGAAAACAATCTGCGGATTCTTTGCCGGCTACTTCTATAGTGAAACGAAGATGCTTCAGACGCTGGCGAGCTACCGCTTTCTCATGGTCGTCCTGTTCGCCTCCGTGATTCAAAATACCGTCTATTTTATCATCTATGCACAGGGCAGCGAGATCGGGTTCCTTCGCGCCATCTTCCAGGTCGGGCTCGCAACCGCCTTTTACACGACAACCTGGACTCTCCTGCCGATGTTCGCGTTTACACGCAGGTCGATGAGGTAATATGGAAACCTCGGAGTCATCTTCCCGGAGGACGATTTTTTCCCTTCTCGTCGGTCTCCTTTTTGTTTTCCTGCTCGCGCGTCTGGTCCAACTGCAATTCCTTTATCAGGATGTCTACGGCAAAAAGTCGGAGGAGAACAGCATTCGCCCGATTGCGCACGATCCGATTCGCGGGTATGTGTTCGATCGAAGCGGCCGCCTTCTCGTCGATAATCGTCCGTCGTATACCGTCACGGTCACGCCGGCGGAATTTCACTCCACGTCGATCCCCTTGCTCTCGCGCATCCTGAGCGTGGATTCCGAGTTAATACAGGAGCGCGTCAATAAGGGGAAGGTGTATAACCGTTTCTCGCCCGTGAAGGTCAGGCGCGACATCGACTTTCAGACTCTGGCGGCGATCGAGGAGAACCGCGACAAACTTCCCGGCGTCGATTACCAGATCGAGTCCAAACGCTTCTATCCCACGAAGGCGAAGGCAGCGCATTTGTTCGGCTACACCAAGGAAATTTCCGACCAACAGCTTGCCGCCAAGGGCGATGAGTATCGCCCGGGCGACGTGATCGGTGCGACCGGCCTTGAGGCAGCGTACGACAGCTACCTGCGCGGGCAAAAGGGGTACGAATTCATCACGGTCAATGCCAAGGGACAGATGCTCGGCGCGTACAACGAGGGAAGAAACGATATCACAACAAAGGAAGGCGACGATCTCTTTCTTGCAACAGACGGACCCCTGCAGGCGCTCGCCGAATCCCTCCTGACTGACAAGCGCGGCGCCGTCGTTGCAATCGACCCGGATGACGGCGGAGTCCTTGCTCTCGCCAGCAAGCCCGATTACGATCTCACTCTTTTCGGGGGAGTCACCCCGCCGGAAGTGTGGGACGCACTGACCACGGATTCAGCGAGGCCGCTTTTTAATAGGGCCACGATGACGCGGTACCCTCCGGGATCGACATTCAAAATGGTCCTCGCAGCAGCAGCCCTCCAGAATGGGGTGGTGAATCCGGCCGCCCGGATCACATGCACGGGGGGATTCCAATTCGGCACAAGACTCTTCAAGGACCACGTCACGCACGGGTCGACAAATATGGTCGAGGCGATCCAGCGGTCGTGCAATGTCTATTTTTACCAGCTCATGTTGAAAACAGGATTTGAATCCTGGACGCGCTACGGGGAAGAATTCGGTTTCGGTTCCGCAACGGGCATCGACATCCTGGAAGAGACAACGGGATTGCTCCCGAGTGAAGAGTATTTCGACCGGATCTATGGAGAGCGCAAGTGGACAAAAGGATATCTTGTCAGCCTGGCTATCGGACAGGGCGAGGTCGGCGTCTCTCCGCTGCAGATGGCCTGCTACGCTTCAACGCTCGGCAACGAAGGGTACTATCACACGCCGCACGTCGTGGAGAAGATCCGCGACAGGGAGACCGGTGAGGTCCGGGGTGTGCCGGTTGAGACACGAAAAGTGGAGCTTTCCGATCAGACATGGAAGATCATACACGACGGAATGTATCGCTGCGTCAACGAGGAAGGCGGCACCGGATTGGCGGCGCGCGTTGCGGGAGTTCAAGTCGCCGGAAAAACCGGAACTGCACAGAATCCTCATGGCGAGGATCACGCCTGGTTCGTCGGTTATGCCCCGCTTGATCATCCGAAAATCGCCATCTGCGTCCTCGTTGAAAACGCTGGCTTTGGAGGATCGATCGCCGCCCCCATCGCCGGGATGTGCATCGAACAGTATCTCTACGGAAAGCTGATCCGGAATCAGCGGAATGCTCCATCGCTGATCGCCGCAAAGGCGAATCATCCCCAACCCCAGACTCAGACCCAGCCTCAGACGGAATCACACTGATATGGACAGCTGGTTCAAGGAACATATCGATTTTGCGACAATGGGGATCGTTGCTGCGCTCCTCCTGATCGGAATCGCCTCAGTGTACAGCGCAACGTACGACGCCGAGGCCGCCGTTTTTTTCCACAGACAAATCATCTGGGCCGGGATCGGTTTTCTTCTCATGCTCTCGATCATGCTGACCCCGTTCCGGATCGTGCAGTTATTGTCGTACCCTCTGTACGGGGCATCCATCGTCGTTCTCATGACGGTTCTCGCCATCGGGAAAGCAGTGGCTGGATCAAAGAGCTGGTTTGGAATCGGGGGACTCGGCCTGCAGCCCTCTGAAATCGTGAAGGTAACAACAATACTCGCCCTCGCCTCGTACCTCTCCCAACGGCATGTGAATCTCCGGCGCTTTCAGGATATTCTGGTCACATTCGCAATCGTCCTTATACCGGTCGGACTGATCCTGCTGCAACCCGATATGGGGACCGCGATCATCTACCTCGGCATTCTGCTGGCCATCGTCTATTGGGCAGGAGCATCGAATTTCCTGATCATGGCCCTCCTCGCCCCGGTCGCGGCGGCCATCGCAAGCCTGTTCGGGACAAGCGCGTTTGTCGCGGTTCTGGTGTTGACAATTATCGTCCTTTTCTTCATCCACGAAAACCGGCTTGCCTCGGCGACTGTTTTTTCCGGAACCGTGCTGGTTGGAGTCTCGGTTCAGTTTATCTTCGGAAAACTGGCTCATTACCAGCAGAAGCGCATTCTTACCTTCCTGAATCCCGAGGCGGATCCGCTGGGCGCCGGCTATAATGTCATCCAATCGAAGATCGCCATTGGATCGGGCGGACTGCTTGGGAAGGGGTACCTGCAGGGCTCCCAAACGCAATTGAATTTCCTCCCGGCGCAATGGACCGATTTCATTTACTGCGTTCCCGCAGAGGAATTTGGATTTCTCGGCGCATTTCTCATCCTCATACTGCTCACCCTCCTGCTCCTGAGAGGCGTCCGCACCGCTTCGGTGGTCAAGAGCCGCTACGCAAGCGTCGTCGCGATCGGCGTCGTTGGGACGTTCATGATCCATACGCTCATCAATATCGGAATGGCGACCGGAGTCATGCCGGTGATCGGCGTCCCCCTGCCCTTCCTCAGCTACGGAGGGTCAAATCTTCTGACGAATATGATTATGGCGGGGTTGCTCCTGAACATGTACACGAACAGAAAAGAATATTGAGTAAATAGACATGGCAAAGAAGTTCAAAGAAATCCCCGCGAACCAGCTCCGATGGCACTGCGACCCTGACCGCATCCGTGTGAAGACCACGGATGATGCCAAAGCCTCGAAAGAAATCATCGGCCAGGAGCGGGCCCTGCGTGCGCTGCGGCTCGGACTCGAAATGAAGTATCCCGGGTACAACGTCTTTGTCACCGGATTTTCCGGGACCGGGCGAATGACAACCATCAAACGCCTGCTTTCGGAGTTTGAAGGGAAACCGGTCTCCTTGAAGGACCGCTGTTATGTTCATAATTTTAAGAATAACGACCAGCCGATACTGATCTCGCTGCCGGCGGGGGAAGGGGTCAAGTTTCGGGAGAGCATGACCGATCTCGTCCAGGACCTTGCGAAGAATATTCCCGCCGCCTTTGAACGCAAGCGCTACAAAGAGGAGCGCAAGCGGATGATGGAGCACTTCCAGGAACGCCAGCACAGCGTCTTGAGCGATTTCGAAAAAAAGGTGAAGGACAAGGGTTTTGAAGTCATTCAGACGCAGGTCGGGACCGCCCTGAGGCCCGATGTCACTCCGGTTGTGAACGGCCAGCCGGTCAGCTTCGAACAGCTCGAGGCGCTCGTCGGCCAGGGGCAGGTGACGAAGGAACAGGTTGAGCAGATGACGAAGGATCGCGCCGCCCTCGAAAGCCAGATGGAATTAGTACTTCGTGAACTTCGGAATATCGAGCGCAAGCTGAAAGAATCATTGAACGAGACCTCGGAGCGCTTTATCCTTCCGCTCGTCAAGGAAGCCATCGAAGAGATCCGCGAACGGTATGCAGACGAAAAGGTCCAACACTATCTCGACGAAGTGCAGCGACACATTATGCAGGACCTGAATCGCTTCAGGCCGCAGGATGAGCCGCAGACTCCGATGATGGGATTCCCCGGCGGACCACAGGAGATCGATACCTATCTCGAGTATCAGGTAAACGTCGTTGTCGACAACTCCGAAACCAAGGGGGTGCCCATCGTCATCGAGACAAACCCGCGGTTCCGGAATATTTTCGGAACCATTGAACGCGAGGTGGACAGGAACGGCGTATGGAGGACGGATTTCACCCTGATCAAGCCCGGATCACTTCTGAAGGCGGATGGAGGGTATCTGGTCATCAATGCGCTTGATGCCCTGATGGAACAGGGGGTCTGGCAAAATCTCAAGCGGACCCTGCGCAACGGTTTGCTCGAGATCCAGCCGGTCGAAACCGGATTGTTCGGGGCGAGCTCGGCATTTAAACCCGAGCCTGTAGAGATCGACGTGAAGGTTGTCATGCTTGGCGATTCGTCCATCTACTTTTTGCTGTACGAGCAGGATGACGATTTCAAGAAGATTTTCAAGGTGCGGGCGGATTTTGACACCGAGATGCCGCAGATTCCCGCATCGGTCGAACGGTATATTTCCTTCATGAAAATGATCTGTGACGACGAAAAATTGAGGCCGTTCGACCGTTCTGGGATCGCTGCGGTGACAGAGTATGGCGTCCGGCTGGCCGGGCGTCAAAACAAGATCTCGACGCGTTTCAATCTTATTGCCGACATTCTGCGGGAGTCGAATTACTGGGCGGCCCAGGAGAGCAAGCCGATCGTGACCCACAAGCATGTGCGGAAGGCGATTGACGAACGGATCGAGCGCATCAAGCTCGCCGAAGAGAAGCTGCAGGAGATGATCCTCGACGGCACGATCATGATCGATTCCTCGGACGCGGTTGTTGGGCAGGTGAACGGCCTGACAATCTATGATATGCACGAGTATGCCTTCAGTATTCCTTCGAGGATAACGGCAAAGACATCGATCGGCCGGCGGGGGATTATCAACATCGAGCGCGAAGCCGGGTTGAGCGGTCCGAGCCATAGCAAGGGCGTCATGATCATCAGCGGCTATCTTCACGGCATGTATGCGCAGCGCAGACCGCTCACCATGAACGCCAGCATCACCTTCGAGCAATCCTACGGTGGAATCGACGGCGACAGCGCATCGTCAACGGAGATCTATGCGATTCTCTCGAGTCTGGCAAATACTCCGCTCCGTCAGGACATCGCGGTCACGGGATCCGTCAATCAGAAGGGGGAGATCCAGCCGATCGGAGGTGTCAATCAAAAAATCGAGGGCTTTTTCAATATTTGCAAAGCACGCGGCCTGACGGGAAAGCAGGGCGTCGTTATTCCCAAGCAGAACGAGAAGGATCTCATGCTGCGCCATGAAGTAATCGACGCCGTCCGCCGCGGGAAATTCCACGTGTATTCCATCGGCAGCGTCGATGAGGGGCTGGAAATTCTCACCGGCCTGCGCGCCGGCAAGCCTTCGAAGCATGGATCGTTCGAACGCGGCACGCTGCACGATCTCGTCGACAGGAAACTTACCGAGTTCGCCGGGCACTGGAAGGAATTGTCGGAAAGCTGACCAGAAAAAATTTTCACTCCGCCCTCCCTGCGGCAGCATTGAAAATTCCGTATATTTAGGGAGGCACAAGCCTTTATGGGAAAATCAGAATCCAAACACCTCATCGACCAAATCGTCCAGAAGCTGAGGGATCAGTACAAGCCTGAGAGGATTATCCTGTTCGGATCTTACGCCAACGGATCCCAACGTGAGGATAGCGACTTCGACCTCCTTGTCATCAAAGATACAGATGAGCGATTCATCGATCGCTTCTCGACCGTGAGAGAAATTTTGTCTGATCCTTCACGAATGATTCCATTGGAAACACTGGTACTCACTCCACAAGAACTCTCAGAACGGCTCGCTCGCGGGGACCAATTCCTACAAGAAATCCTCCAGACGGGACACGTTCTTTATACCTCGTAGTGTTGCGTCTCTGATAGATTTTGCTAGATTAGGGTCTCGTTCTGCCCCGTTCATCTGCCCAGTCTTTCAACTTTAAACCCGGATGATCCTTTCGGATACGGAGATCCTCGCCGAGATGAGGATGGGATCGATTGTCATCAAACCATTCGATCGCAGATTTCTGGGTTCAAATAGCTACGATGTCCACCTTGGCGATTGGCTCGCTCTGTACCGGGACGAGATCCTCGACGCGAGACGACACAACCGCGTTTCGTATTTCAGGATTCCGAAAGAGGGCATGATCCTCGTGCCGAGTAAATTGTATCTCGGCGTCACGAAGGAATATACGGAGACTCACCGGCACGTTCCGTTTCTTGAAGGTAAGAGCAGCATCGGACGGCTGGGAATCGATATCCACGCTACCGCCGGAAAAGGCGACATCGGCTTTTGTAACACCTGGACGCTCGAGATCTCGGTCCGCCAGCCGGTCCGCATCTATGCCCGCATGCCGATCGGCCAGTTAATATACTTTCAGGTGAGCGGAGATGTGGCGGTGCCGTACAACAAGAAGAAATCGGCGAAGTACAACCGGCGGACCGTCAAGCCGGTTGAATCGATGATGTGGAAAAATTTTGGTAAATAGGGCCGACCAATCGCTTATATTTTTCCTTCAATGGAGGGTTTGAGATCATGAACAGATACAATTTCACCCGATTTCTAGGTCTTCCCGCAGCATTCGCGCTCTTGCTTTCCCTTCCCTACGGGGCACCGGCTCAAGCGAAACGTCCCATTGAACTCGAGGATCTGTTCCGGGTAAAGCGCGTTAGCGACCCACAGCTCTCCCCCGACGGTAAGTGGGTGGCATTCGTTATTACCGAAGTTGACAAGCCCAATAACCGGACGAACAGCGACATCTGGCTAATCCCGTCCGATGGCGGAGAGCCGCGTCAGTTCACGGCTAGCCCCAAGCACGACCGCCATCCCCGCTGGTCACCCGACGGAAAATGGATCGCATTTGAGTCCAACAGAAATGGGCCCTTCCAGATCTATCTCCAGAGCATTGAGGGCGGCGAGGCGAAACAACTGACTTCGATCGCAACCGAAGCATCGCAGGCGATCTGGTCGCACGATGGGAAGAACCTTGCATTTGTATCGGCAGTCTTTCCCGAATATTCCGAAAAACTATACGCCGAGAGCAATGCTCTCAACAAGAAGAAGCAGGACGAGAGGGACACGAGCAAAGTGAAAGCGCGACTGCTCACTAAGCTATTGTACCGTCACTGGGATAGCTGGGTTGACAACAAGCGCCAGCATATCTTTGTCGTTCCGGCAGGCGGCGGAGACCCCCGGGATGTTACGCCGGGCGACCGGGATGCGGTGCCGACCTCGAGCACATTCTCCGCCGGGGATGATTTTGATTTTTCTCCCGATGGACAGGCGCTCGCCTACACGGCAACTCCCATTCCCCCGCACGAAGAGGCCTGGAGCACCAACCACGACGTTTATGAAGTCAATCTCGCTACGATGCAGCGAAGGCAGATCACTCAGAATCCCGCAGCCGACGGATTTCCGCGCTACTCCCCCGACGGGAAATACCTTGCGTACCGGGCACAGTCGCGGCCGGGCTTCGAAGCCGACCGCTGGCAACTGATGCTGCTCGATCGATCCACCGGCAAGAGCCAGAGTCTTACTTCGAGTTTTGATTCCGATGTCGAGTCGTTCACCTGGTCCGCCGACAGCAAGACCCTCTATCTCGAGGCCGAAGAAAAGGCGAACAAGCCGCTCTGGTCGGTTTCTGTCAAAGGCGGCGATGTGAAAAAGCTTGTTGATGATGCGGTGAACAGTGATGTCAGCGTTTCGGAAGGCGGGAAAACGATGGTGTTTTCCCACCAGTCACTCACACACCCCGTCGAGGTTTTTTCATCCTCGGCGAGCGGGAAAGGCATGAAGCAACTTACACACGTCAACGACGCTCTCATATCGCAATTGATCTTCACGCAACCGGAAAAGATCTGGTTCACAGGCGCCAATGGAGCCAACGTCCAGATGTGGATCATTAAACCTCCGATGTTCTCCGACGGGAACGCAGGCAAACAGGTCATCACGGCGGCCGGAGCCACCAAGTATCCGTTGGTCTTCTGGGTTCATGGCGGCCCGCAGGGCGCGTTTCTGAACTCGTGGTCGTACCGATGGAATTCCGAAGTATGGGCCGCGCAGGGATATGTGCTTGCTTTACCGAATCCGCGCGGAAGCACAGGTTTCGGCCAGAAATTTGTGGATGAGATCAGCCGTGACTGGGGCGGCAAAGTCTACGTGGATTTAATGAATGGCCTTGACTACATGACCCGTCTGCCTTACATCGACACGAACCGTATGGCGTCGGCTGGTGCTTCATTTGGAGGCTACATGATGAATTGGTTCCAGGGTCACACAGACAGATTCAAGGCTCTGGTCACGCATGACGGCGTCTACAATTTTTACAACATGTACGGCTCGACCGAAGAGGTCTGGTTCGATGAATGGGAGCACGGAATTCCCTGGGAAACGCCCGACTTTGATAAATTTTCGCCGCACAAGTATGCCGCAAACTTCAAGACTCCCAATCTCGTCATCCACAATGAGCTCGACTTCCGGGTTCCGCTCGATGAGGGCATAAGCTTGTTCACAACGCTTCAACGGAAGGGAATACCGTCGAAGTGGCTGTATTTCCCGGATGAAGGGCATTGGGTTCTCAAGCCCCAGAACAGTGAATTATGGCACAAGACGATTTTCGAGTGGCTCGGCGGTTACCTGAACCCCGATCGGCCGCAGAAGACCGGATTAGAGGAGTAAGTTCGACCGTGAGCTTATACCGAGTTTGCAGCCGCCACCGGCCTGTATTATGAAAAGCGCTTTCGTGTATGTTATGATTGCGGCGGTATCCCTGATTGGAACCGGCTGCTCGCACACGGAGACGCTCACTCGTGAAACGCTCGCGATCGACACTGACCGGGATATTGTTGTTCACACAAAGGACGGCAGAACCATGCAATTCGCCCGCGGCGATTACAGGATTGTGGAGACAAATTCGGGAAGCTTGAAGGGGAAGGGACACATCATCCAGAACGAGAACAGCGGCGACCTCAGACCCTTTGATGGTGAGTTGACCTTCCAGCAAATTCAAGACATCCAGCACACAGATGTCACAACGGCAGGCAAGATTACGACTGTCGCGATCCTGTCATCGGTCGCCGTCGGGATCCTCTTGCTTTATGGACTAACTCAGATAAAATGGCACTAACCCAGTGGAACAATTGGATCTCGAGGCGTCGATGACGATAAGCAGCGATCGGCAATGAAATTCATAGAAAAACTGAGGCGCATTCAGCGCAAGAATAACTCGTTGCTGTGCATCGGGCTCGATACCGATGTGTTAAAAGTCCCTGAGTTTCTCTACGCCTACGGCGATCCCCAGTTTGAGTTCAACCGCCGGATCATTGACGCCACAAAGGATCTCGTTTGCGCTTACAAGATGAACGTCGCCTTCTATGAATCGGCCGGAGAACACGGCTGGTACACCGTGCATCAGACACTGGCGCGAATCCCCGAGGAGATTGTTACGATCGGAGACGGCAAACGGGGCGACATCCCCACATCGGCCGAACGCCAGGCGATGCTTTTGTGCGAAGACTGGGAGTTTTCGGGAACGACTGTCAGTCCCTACATGGGAAAGGATTCCGTCGAACCCTTTATCCGGCGGGAAGACCAATGCGCTTTTGTCCTGACGTTGACATCGAACCGGGGAGCGAAGGATTTTCAATATTTGAAGATAAAGGGGAGGCCTCTGTACGAGCATGTCGTTACAACCGCAAGAAAATGGAACGCGAAAAAGAATATCGGGCTGGTGGTCGGCGCCAACCGACCTGCGGAACTGAAACGCATCCGCTCACTCGCCCCCGACCTCCCCATTCTGGTCCCTGGTATCGGAGCTCAAAAAGGAAACCTCGAGGCCGCTGTCCGGTACGGCAGCGACAAGAGGGGAGAGCTTGTCATTATTAATATAGGCCGAAGCATCATCTACGCATCGGATGGAAAGGATTTTGCACAAAAAGCCCGGGAGGCAGCATTATCCTATCGTGACAAGATGAACCGGTACCGCAGCTAGCACGCTTAGGGATCCCGTCGACCCGAGTACTGGTCGACAGGATCAGATTGCCAGGGGGACGGTTCGCCGGTCCATCCGCCAGTCGACAACCACAATCCAGCCAGTACGCACGACGAGGGAGGCAACCATGTCGTCGAGATCAAAACCGTTCGCCATTTCCGAACAATTCATACGCCAGCTCTGGAAGAACCAGCGCTTCACGTCTTCGAACCTGAAAACCGTCGACGGAAAGCCGATCGAAATTCTTTTTCCCGGCAAGCCAAATCAGGACGGCGGACCCGACTTCACCGGGGCGCGGATCCGGATCGGTTCAGTTCTGTACAACGGAGACATTGAGATCCACCAGAAGTACAGCGACTGGCGGACGCATCATCACAACCGCGACCCGAAGTATAATTCTGTCATCCTGCACGTCGTACTCCGGGGGAAACCCGATCTCCCTCGACCGCTGACGAATAGCCAGCGGCCGATTCCTGTCCTGGCGATCGGGGAGTATCTCTACCCGAGCAAGCGTTCGAGCTGGCGGGCGATGATCCTTGAGGAACGCGCAGCTCGCCTGGCAAAGATCAAGTGTTTTGGCCGGAACAGCATTGTAGACTCCGATGTGGTACAGTCGTGGGTGAACAGACTTGCAATGGAGCGGATCGAACTGAAAATCCGGCGCTTCGAGGAGCGCCTCAGAGAGCTGACCGACGAAGAATATCTTCGGCTGCGAGAACCCCCCTCCCGCTATGGCGAAATTCCATTCGGCGTAAATCCCGAAGAACTCCCCCCGCCGGCACGCGAGCACAGCCCGCACCGTTTCGGCGGACTCCAGGCCTGGGAACAGCTTGCGTATGAAGGCATTATGGCGGCACTCGGGTATGACAAGAACCAGGAACCGTTCCACCGCCTCGCAAGCAATCTGACCTTACGACTGATCGACG
>Ga0099793_10000042_pt1 | contig 23849 bp, 20 predicted proteins | sample Rivendell_Oct201_9_FD_77319 | JGI IMG/M metagenome (GOLD analysis project Ga0099793, IMG submission 77319) | Vadose zone soil and rhizosphere microbial communities from the Eel River Critical Zone Observatory, Northern California to study diel... | ecosystem: Environmental > Terrestrial > Soil...
GAAATGAACGGAGGTTCCTAATGAAGCTGCCTAACTACGTGAGTGGTCAGTGGAGTCAAGGCACGGGTCCCGGCGAAACGCTCATAGATCCAGTCACCGGAGACGAGCTCGCGAATATATCTTCTCAAGGCATCGATCTTGAAGCGGCCCTCACGTTTGCACGAACTGAAGGCGCTCCTGCGCTCCGTCAACTTACCTACGCCCAGCGCGCGGAATTGCTGGCAAAGATCGCCGATGCCCTGGCCGCAAATCGCGACGAGTATTTTCGTCTTTCCCTGTTGAACTTGGGAGCGAACCAGGCCGACGCCTCATTCGATGTGGACGGCGCGATTTACACCATGAAGTACTACGCCAAAATTGGCCGGGCGCTGGGGAACGGGAAAATGTTAAAGGAAGGCGCTCAGATTCCTCTCTCGAAGAGCAACTCGTTTGTGGGGCAGCATTTTCTGATGCCTGCGAAAGGCGCGGCCGTTTTCATCAATGCGTTTAATTTTCCGGCCTGGGGTCTCTGTGAAAAGGCTGCGCCTGCACTGCTTTCTGGGGTTCCGGTCGTGGTGAAGCCCGCTTCGCCCACGGCTTGGCTGGCGCACCGGATGGTCGAAGATATTGTTAAGGCGAATCTCTTGCCTCCTGGGGCAATTTCCATCATCTGCGGCTCCGCTCGAGACCTGCTGGGCCATGTTCGAGAAGAAGACATCGTTTCGTTTACGGGCTCGGCCGAAACCGCCGCGCGAATTCGCTCCCACGCAAACGTCCTGCGCCGCTCCGTTCGCGTAAATATCGAGGCGGATAGCATAAACTCCGCGATTCTCGGGCCTGATTGCCCTCCTGGAACGGAGTTGTTTGACCTTCTCGTGAAAGAAGTTGTCCGCGAGATGACACTCAAGGCCGGGCAGAAATGCACGACTATCCGGCGCGTCCTGGTTCCGCGTGAGCAACTTAAGATGTTTGGCGATGCCGTGGCGGCCCGCTTGAGCTCCATGAAGGTTGGCAATCCCCGCAGCCCTGAGGCAAAAGTGGGGCCGGTGGTCAACAAAGCGCAGCAGTCCTCTTGCCTGGAAGGACTAGCCAAGTTGAAGGAAGAGTGCGAGGTTGTGTTCGGGGGTGACAAGAATTTCCAGCCGCTGGACGCGGATTTGCAAAAGTCCGCCTTTGTGCAGCCGGCGCTGCTCTCGTGCAAGAATGGGCTGGGTGCAAAATATGTTCATGACGTGGAGGTTTTTGGTCCGGTAGCGACGCTCGTCGCTTATGACGGCATGAAAGATCTCATCGCCATCACGCGCCGAGGATTAGGATCACTTGTGGCTTCGGTCTTTTCCAATGACGCAGGCTTCACTCGTGAGGCAATTCTTGGAATCGGCGACCTCCATGGCAGAGTTCTGGCTGTCAATTCTGTCGTTGGGACCCAGCACACGGGCCACGGAAACGTCGTGCCAAGTTGTTTGCACGGCGGGCCGGGAAGGGCTGGAGGAGGCGAGGAACTCGCCGGATTGCGCGCCTTGTTGCTCTATCACCGCCGTTTCGTCGTGCAAGGACCATCCGATTCCATCACCGAATTGGCGGGCTTGTGCGCTGACGCCGCTGCCTTATATTCATAGCCTTTCCATTTGCAGCGAGATTGAACCAGGATGCAGACTGTCGCATCTAATGCTGCGAATCACTTTGCACCGCTCGGGACTTGCTGGAACAGGCACGGGCCGCGACGCCAACACTGTTGCTACCCGGGGAAAGTGCGACTATATCCTGAAACTTTTGGCCGAGGGCCATCCAACTATGTCACGAATCCAGACTATTGAAGACCGCCGTCTCGAAGAAGCGCGTATTCGAAAGAAGCACTGGAGGCGCTGGGGGCCGTATCTTTCGGAGCGGCAGTGGGGAACGGTCCGCGAGGATTACAGTCCGGGCGGCACTGCCTGGGAGTTTTTCCCGCACGACCACGCACGTTCGCGTGCCTACCGCTGGGGAGAAGATGGGCTCGGCGGGATCAGCGACCGTCATCAGATGATGTGTTTCGGACTGGCGCTGTGGAATGGGCGCGACCGCATTCTGAAAGAACGGCTTTTCGGCCTTACCGGAAATCAGGGCAATCATGGTGAAGACGTGAAGGAGTGCTACTTCTATCTCGATTCAACGCCCACGCACAGCTATATGCGCATGCTCTACAAATATCCGCAAGCCGAGTTTCCCTATGAAACTTTGCTCGAAGAGAACCAGCGGCGTGGCCGTGGGCAGCCGGAGTTCGAATTGCTCGACAGTGGCGTATTTTCCGGTAGCCGCTATTTTGACATTTTCGTCGAATACGCCAAAGCTGACGTGGAAGACATGCTCATCAGAATCACCGCGGTGAATCGCGGGCCGGAAGCCGCCGCGTTGCACGTGCTGCCACAATTTTGGTTCCGCAACACATGGTCCTGGGGCAAGGACCTTCGTCGGCCAATCGCACGCAAAGGGACCGGTGTGCGCGGGAGCGCTTGCGTTGAGCTGCAGCACTGGCAGTATGGAAAGCGGTGGCTGCTGTGCGCGGGGCAGCCGGATTTGCTCTTTACGGAAAACGAGACAAATAGCGTGCGTCTCTTCGGCGGCAAGAATCGCTCACCTTATGCGAAGGACGCATTCCATGAATATGTGATTGCCGGTAACAAGGCTTCCGTCAATCCAGATCAGATGGGAACGAAAATGGCCGCGCATTACCCTTTAGAGCTTGATCCCGGTCAATCCGTGACCCTCAAACTGAGACTAACCGACCTCGAACCACTCGAAGGGATGGAAACGAGAGCAGGCATAGCGGGCGGAATGGTTTCGCCCGGCGAAGCCGAACGCGGCGAAGGCGTCCCCGGCACAAACGACTTTGGCGCCGGATTCGACGGTCTGTTCGCGACGCGCCAAAAAGAAGCCGAAGAGTTTTACGCCACGCGCATTCCGAAAGAGCTCTCCGACGATGCCAAGGCCGTGATGCGCCAATCGTTTTCAGGTATGCTCTGGTCCAAACAGTTTTATCACTACGACGTGCATGCCTGGCTTGAAGGCGATCCCGTGGGCCCTCCGCCCCCGCCAGAGCGCCGGAATGGCCGCAACAAAGATTGGACGCATCTCTACAACGACGACATCATTTCCATGCCCGACAAGTGGGAGTATCCGTGGTACGCCGCATGGGACCTGGCGTTTCACTGCATTCCGCTCGCGCTCGTCGATCCCGATTTTGCCAAGGACCAGCTCATTCTTCTTTTGCGCGAATGGTACATGCATCCCAACGGTCAATTGCCTGCCTACGAGTGGGCTTTCGGCGATGTGAATCCGCCCGTTCATGCCTGGGCTGCCTGGCGCGTCTACAAAATCGAGCGGCGCGTGCGCGGCGTCGCCGACCGCGGATTCCTCGAAAAAGTTTTTCACAAGCTGCTCCTGAATTTTACCTGGTGGGTGAACCGCAAGGACCCTGATGGCGCAAACATTTTTCAAGGCGGATTCCTGGGCCTCGACAACATTGGAGTCTTTGACCGCTCCGCACCTCTCCCCACGGGAGGCCACCTGGAACAGTCCGACGGCACCAGTTGGATGGGCATGTATTGCCTGAACATGCTGGCGATCGCTCTCGAACTGGCAAAAGAAGACCCTGCCTACGAAGATGTCGCCAGCAAATTCTTCGAGCATTTCGTTTACATTGCCCGCGCCATGAATGATTTCGGCCTGGGTGGGCAGTCGCTTTGGGATGACGCCGACGGTTTTTTTTACGACGTCTTAAAGCTGCCCAACGGGGAAGAACACTTCCTGAAAATCCGTTCGATGGTCGGACTGATCCCGCTTTTCGCCGTGGAGACCCTCGAGCCGGAAATCGTCGATTGCCTTCCCGGCTTCAAGCGCCGCATGCAATGGTTCATTGACAATCATCCGGACGTGCCCGAGCACATCGAAATGACGCAGCGTTCCGCGCGCGGCGTGCGCCGCCTTCTCTCCCTCGTGAGCCGCAAGCAGCTCAAGCGCGTGCTTAGCCGCATGCTGGACGAAACGGAGTTTTTTTCGCCATACGGAGTGCGGGCTCTCTCTCGCTACCACAAGGACCATCCTTACGAAGTCCACGTGAACGGAAACACCAACCGCGTTGACTACGAGCCGGCCGAATCCTCGACAGGTCTCTTTGGCGGAAATTCGAACTGGCGGGGGCCCATTTGGTTTCCAGTCAACTATCTGCTCGTGGAATCGCTCCAGAAATTTCACCACTACTACGGCGAAGATTTCAAAGTCGAGTGCCCCACGCATGCCAGCACCGAATCCGATCTTTGGCAGGTAGCCGCCGAAATTTCCCGGCGGCTCATTCACATTTTTCTCCGCGATTCGAAGGGCCGCCGGCCCGTGGCGGGCAGCACCGAGCTTTTTCAAAGCGATCCTCACTGGCGCGATCTCATCCTTTTCTACGAATACTTTCACGGCGACAATGGCGCCGGGATCGGCGCTAGCCATCAAACCGGCTGGACCGGTCTCGTCGCAAAATTGATCGAACAAAGCGGTGAGTAACGTGTCCGAGCGTACGATCCGGGAAGCGACGCTCCAGGACGAGGCAGAACTTCTTCGTATGATGCGCCTTCTTGACGGGCAGGAGTCGGCACTCATCAAATTTGATGCTACCGCACTGAGCGCAGCCTTCCGGCAATTTTTGACGCTCCCGAAATTCGGAGGAGTGTGGTTGCTCTCTGAAGGTAGCAAAACCGTGGGTTATGTTGTGCTGACGGTGGGGTTCAGCTTCGAATTCCATGGACACGATGCATTCATCGACGAACTGTACGTTGATGTCGCTTATCGGCGGCGCGGTTATGGCCGTCGGGCTCTTGCCTTTACCGAAGAAGGAGCGGGCGAAATGGGCGTGAACGCCATCCATCTCGAAGTCCACCGGGGAAATGATCCCGCATTTGAACTCTATCGGGGCACGGGCTACCAGGAGCATGGTCGATTCCTAATGACCAAGTGGCTGAAGCACTAGTCTAAATTAGACTAGTTTGGAGATATGCTGATGAGTGCGAAATTCGATGGGAAAGTAGTTCTGCTGGCAGGCGGCACAGGTGGATTGGGGCACGCCGTGTCACTGGCATTCCTTAAAGAGAACGCCGCGGTCGCCGTCACCTGTCGAAAACAGGAAGAGCTGGATGCTCTGAAAATCGCAGCCGGGACAAACGGATCGAGACTGGAAGGACACGCGGTCGATGTCACCGACGAAGCTGCTGTGCGCCAGCTCGTCGAGAAAATCATCGGGAAGTATCGCCGTTTGGATGCCATGGTCAATACCGTGGGTGGTTACGCGGGCGGCACGAATTTGTGGGAGCTGGAGACGAAAGTGTTCGATCAGATGCTGGCGCTGAATCTGCGCGCAGGGTACGCGCTATCGCGGGCCGCCGTGAGAGCGATGTTGAAAGAAGGCCATGGGGCTATCGTAAACGTCGCAGCAAAAGCTGCTTTCGATCACGCTGCGGGGGCAGCCGCCTACGCCGCTTCCAAGGCAGCGGCGGTAGCGATGCTGGATTCTTTGGCTGCAGAAACCAAAGGCAGTGGCGTTCGTGTGAACACCATTCTCCCAAGCATCATTGATACGGAGGCGAATCGCAAGGCCATGCCGAAGGCGGATTTTGCGAAGTGGCCGAAGCCCGCGGACATCGCGCGCGTTATCCTGTTTCTATGCAGTGACGATGCCAGAGTCATTCACGGCGCCGCCATCCCGGTCTATGGAGATAGCTGAAACTTTCGCTCAGCTGCTGAGTCTCAAGTAAGCGGGCGTGCATTGCCGGGCGGTTGCAATCCCACAGGCCAGGAGCAGAATTGTCAGAACAAGCGGAAATTCAGTTTGGCCGCGAGATTTGCGGCAATCTAGTCACCGCCGAATCGCGCGAGTGGCTGGTCACAAACGGAATCGGCGGATTCGCTTCCGGCACTATTGCGGGAAGCCAGACGCGGCGCTACCACGGGCTGCTCGTGGCCGCCCTGCAGCCGCCTGTGGGCCGCACACAATTTGTCTCTACAATCGACGAAGTCGTTCACTATGCCGGAGAGGATTTCTCCCTCGCTACCCATCGCTGGGCCAGCGGCGCTGTCGATCCCAAAGGTTTTCTCCTCCTCGAGGATTTTCACCTGGAAGGCACGACTCCCGCGTGGACTTACGCGCTGGCCGATGCGCTTCTGGAAAAGCGCATCTGGATGCGCCATGGCGAAAACACCACTTACATTCAGTACACGCTCGTTAGAGGCAGCGGCGCGCTTGAAATGGAATTGAAAGCGCTCGTGAACTATCGCGACTTTCATTCGCTGACCCATGCCGGCGACTGGCGCATGAATATCACGCCGGTTGATCGCGGCGTAGAGGTGCTGGCATTTAAAGGCGCGACTCCTTTTTATCTGAGAAGTTCAACAGCGACCTGCGAGCCGCGACACGAGTGGTATCTCGGTTGCTATTTCGCAGAAGAAACACAGCGGGGCTTAGGCGATCGTGACGATCGCCTTTTTGCCGCGCTGTTCAGGGCAAAATTCGAAGTCGGTTCCAGTGTAACGTTTGTCGTGTCCACGGAGGCAGCAGCCTCGCTCGATTGTGAAACCGCCCGAGCAGAGCGCGTCAATCACGCTGTGAAGTTGTTCCACGACTGGCAGGAGAAAAATGAAGCCCTTGCCGGGGAGGCGCCTTCGTGGATTTGGCAATTGATCATAGCTGCCGATCAATTTATCGTAAAACGCAGCCTTCCCGAAGAACCGGACGGCCGTAGCATAATCGCCGGCTATCACTGGTTTGGCGACTGGGGCCGCGACACCATGATTGCGCTGCCGGGACTGACGCTTACGACTGGCCGCGCGGAGGTAGCAAGGCAAATCCTGTTTGCCTTTTCACGATACGTGGACGGCGGAATGCTTCCCAACAATTTTCCGGACGCCGGAGGCAAGCCCGAATACAACACGGCCGACGCCGCGCTCTGGTATTTCGAAGCTGTCCGGCAATATATCGGAGCGACACAAGATACCGTAACGCTGCAAAGACTTTTTCCAATTCTCGTTGGAATGATCGATGTACATCTGCAAGGCACCCGTTACAACATTCATGTCGACCCTGCCGACGGGCTTCTCTATGCCGGTGGCCCCGGGGTTCAACTCACTTGGATGGACGCAAAAATCGGCGATTGGGTCGTTACGCCACGCACGGGAAAGCCGGTGGAGATCAACGCGCTGTGGATTAACGCGCTTGAGACCATGACCGGATTTGCGCGGATGCTCGCAAAAACAAGCGAGGCGTACGAAAAACGATCGGCCAAAGCGAAGAATGGCTTTCAGAGATTTTGGAATGCGGGCCGAGATTGCTGCTTCGACGTCATCGATTCGCCGGGAATCGGGAATGATGCATCACTTCGGCCGAATCAGATTTTTGCTGTGTCCTTGCCGGTGAGTCCGCTCAAGTCCGAGCAGCAAAAAGCAGTGGTCGATGTTTGCGCGCGGCGTCTCTTGACTTCGCACGGAATGCGAAGTCTCGCGCCGGGCGAACCCGGATATACGGGCCACTATGGGGGCAGTCCTCGCGATCGCGACGCCGCTTATCATCAAGGCACCGTCTGGGGCTGGCTGCTCGGTCCTTTCGCACTTGCGCACTATCGCGTTCACGGCGACCGCGAAGCGGCGCTGCGTTTCCTCGAGCCGCTCGGGCGCCAGATTTATGCCAGCGGCCTCGGCGCGTTAAGCGAAATTTTCGATGGCGACGCTCCCTTCACACCTCGCGGCTGCATCGCTCAGGCCTGGACCGTCGCAGAAGTCTTGCGCGCATGGACCGAAATAACGGACGGAGAAAACCAGAAATCCGCTGGGAGTATTGGAGTTCGCTAAATCCGAATATCTATCCGGGAGACGACGTTTCGTACAGTTCGATGAGCACCTTGCCGCCATCCGGGGAGGCGACGAGGAAGAAATTGACTCGCGTGCCATCCGCACCAGCCCGAGTCGCAGGGTAGACGGAAGCGAGTTGGAATTTTTCCTTCAGGATTTGCGCGGCGCGGTCAACATTCGCGCAGAGGTATTCCACTTGCTGGATGCCCTCTCCAAACTTAGCAAGATACTTTGCGATGGTGCCCTCGCCTCCTGGTTCTCGCGTCGTTAAAATGTCCAGGGAGATCCCTTCGGCCAAATCAAGTTCGAATTCTTCGGCATCCTGATCTGGCGGAACTTGAGCCAGCCTGGGTGTGCCATTGGCGACTCGAATTCGCCCAAACGTATCGCGTTGCACCGCAAGCCCAACCGTTATGGCCGGACTGGGTCCGCGCAGTAGCGCGGAGAGCTCGCTTTCCGCCCACCATTCAGCAATAGCGGATCCCCCAGAGGCACGGCCTAAACGGTAGATTTCACCAACGGCCGAAAGCCTTGTGGATTCATCCGGGGATGCGAGCTCTGCGATCCATTTGGCCAGAGGGCTGGACATGGAGACATCAAGAATTGTAGCTTGAGGGCGTCACGAAAAGAAGCCGAAGCCATGTAGCAATCGCCGTAAGACGCAACGAAATCACACGCGCCGCATCTGAGGGATATGCCGAAACCAGTTTTATTAACAGTGGATGACGACCCCGAAGTTCTGCGGGCCATCGAGCGCGACTTGCGCAGCCGTTACGCGGATCGCTACCGCGTCATGCGCGCGAATTCCGGAACCGCGGGCCTCGCCACACTGCGCGAATTGAAAGCACGCAACAATCCCGTGGCCTTGCTGCTCGCGGACCAGCGCATGCCCCAAATGGACGGTGTCAATTTCCTTTCCGAGGCCATGGAGATGCACCCTCTGGCCAAGCGCGCCCTGCTGACCGCCTACGCCGACACAAACGCTGCCATTGACGCCATCAACGAAGCCCGCGTGCACTACTATTTGATGAAGCCGTGGGATCCTCCCGAGGAAAAGCTTTATCCGGCGCTCGATGATCTGCTGCACGATTGGACGGCCACGTTCCGCCCGCCTTACGAGGGCATTCGCGTGCTGGGCACGCGTTGGTCGAATCGTTCCTACGAGCTGCGCGAATTCCTTGCCCGCAATCAGGTGCCCTATCAATGGATTGACGTGGAGCTGGCGCAGAGCGATCCCGAAGTGCGCGGGCTGATTGATTCCCTGGGGCCGGAGGCCGAAAAACTTCCCCTAATACTTTTTCCAGATGGCACACGCCTCCCCGAGCCGCCTTTGCCCACCGTGGCGGACAAAATCGGCCTGCGCACGCATGCCCAAACGAATTTCTATGACCTTGCCATCGTCGGCGGCGGGCCCGCGGGACTTGCTGCTGCAGTCTACGGCGCCAGCGAAGGTTTGCGCACCGTGATCGTAGAGCGCGAAGCGCCCGGCGGCCAGGCCGGGCTTAGTTCGCGAATTGAGAACTATCTCGGTTTTCCTTCCGGACTTACCGGCCTTGACCTAGCGCGTCGTGCCGTAGCGCAGGCGCGGCGCTTCGGCGTGGAAATTCTCTCGCCGCAGGAAGCGGTCGGTATTCGCGTCGAAGGCCCTTATCGGTATCTTAAACTCGCCGATGGCTCGGAACTCTCTTGCCACGCGCTGCTTCTGGCCATGGGCGTTCAGTGGAGGACGTTGGACGTTCCCGGGATTGAACACCTGCAGGGCGCGGGTGTTTATTACGGCGGAGGAACCTCCGAAGCGATGGCCTGCAAGGGCGAAACCGTGTATATCATTGGCGGGGCGAATTCCGCCGGGCAGGCCGCCATGCATTTCTCGAAGTTTGCAGAGAAGGTGGTGATGCTTGTGCGCGGAGTTTCTCTTGCAGCCACCATGTCGCACTACTTGATCGAGCAAATCGAAAAGACGCCCAACATCGAAGTGTGGCCGCGAACAAGCGTCGTCGAGGTGGAAGGAGAAACGCGGCTCACGGGCATTACCGTGGAGTGCTCTCCCGCGGGGGAAAGAACGAAGCTGCCCGCTTCAAGCCTGTTCATTTTCATCGGTGCACAGCCGCGCACGGAGTGGCTTGGCGCCTCGATTGAGCGCGACGAACGCGGGTTCATTCTTTCCGGTCCCGACCTTCTCCACAACGGGAAGAGGCCGGCATCGTGGACACTCGATCGCGATCCTGGCTTGCTGGAAACCAACGTGCCCGGAATTTTTGTCGTTGGCGATGTCCGCCACGGTTCAGTCAAGCGCGTGGCTTCCGGCGTCGGCGAAGGCGCCGTCGTCGTCCAGTTCATGCACCAGTATCTGGCAAAAGTTCAATGACGCACTTCTTCCAGAGAGCACAACGCGCATGACCGAAAACTCTGCGCAATCCCCAGAAGAACTCGTAAGAAAGCTGCAGACAATACAAGTCTTCGCAGACCTGCCGCAGGACGATCTACTCTGGTTTGTCGCCCAATGCACGGAGCACCGTGCCGCCGTGGGCGACATCATCATTCGCGAAGGTGCGCCGGCCGACAGCATGCTCATTGTACTCGAAGGCGAAATGCGCGCTCGCAGTGAACACGGCGACCCCGACGGCCCTGTTTTTACCGCGCGCGGCGGAGAAGTCACAGGTATGCTTCCTTTCTCGCGCCTGAAAACTGTGAGCGTTACCGGCCGTGCCGTTCTGCCTACTCACTACCTGCTGTTTCCCGCGTCCAATTTCCCGGAGCTCTTCCACAGAATGCCAGAGCTGACCCGCCGGCTCGTTGGCCTGTTAGCCGACCGCATTCGCGAGGTCACTCGGACGGAGCAGCAACGTGAAAAACTCGCCTCACTCGGCAAACTCTCCGCCGGACTCGCTCACGAGCTGAATAATCCGTCCGCCGCTGCTCGCCGTTCTGCCGCTGCCCTGCGTGATTGTCTCGCTCGCCTCCGCGCTGCCGCTCGCAGCACTATGATCGGCCCCGACGATTGCGCGAAACTTGCCCAAACGGAAGAAGAAATCCGTTCTTCACTGACGCCCGCTCAATTCAAGGACGAATTCGCACGCGTGGAGCGCGAAGAGGCCATTCAATCCTGGCTCGAATCGCACAATGTACCCGAAGCTTGGAAGCTCGCTCCGCATCTCGCCGATGCCAATCTCACGGACGCCCAATTGGCGCGTTTCGCCGCGGCTGCGGGTGCGTCCGTCGGTTCCGAGCTTAGCCGCTTTGCGACGCTCCTGGAAATGGATCGCATTGCCGAGGAACTTGAGAACAGCTCGGCGCGCATCTCCGATCTTATCCGCGCCATCAAAGAATATTCCTACATGGATCAAGGCTCCGTGCAGGAAGTTGACATCCAACACAGCATTGAAAACACCCTCACGATCATGCATCACAAGCTGAAGCGTGGGATCACCGTGACTCGCGACTACGCTCCAGGCCTCCCCAAGGTCATGGCCAGCGGCAGCGAACTGAATCAGGTCTGGACCAACTTGATTGACAACGCCGCTGACGCCATGAACGGCAACGGCAAGCTCGGTATTCGCGTCGCCCGCGAAAACGATTTCATTCTCGTCGAAATTGCCGACAATGGGCCTGGCATTCCAACCGAAGTCAAATCCCGCATCTTCGATCCCTTTTTCACTACCAAAGGCGTCGGCGAGGGCACGGGGCTTGGCCTCGACGTAGTTAACCGCATCATCAAAAATGTCCGCGGCCAAATCAACGTGTTATCGGTTCCCGGCGATACGCGATTCCAGGTGCGCATTCCGATTCAAGCTAGGGCGTGATTCCGCGGAGGACAACCATGGCCGACAACTGTACTCACCTCGATCAGATTAAAAGCGTGAAACCAAAGACCAAAGGTTGCGAAGAGTGCCTGAAGATGGGCGACAGTTGGGTGCATTTGCGCCTGTGTTTGAGCTGCGGGCACGTCGGTTGCTGCGATTCCTCCAAGAATAAACACGCCACAAAGCATTTTCGATCGACGAAACACCCGGTTGTCCGTTCGCAGGAGCCGGGCGAAAACTGGATGTGGTGTTACGTTGATGAAGTCATGTTCGAAGAGGAATGAATTTCACATTCTCTTCTTTGGCGGAACAAGAACGGACCCCAGCAGCGCGATCAGCAGCACGCCCCCCACAACACCAAGAGATAAAGCAATAGGAATGTGCAGCCAGCGCTCGGCAATCATTTTTCCGCCGATAAAAACGAGAACAATCGCCAGCCCCTCGTCCAGGAATCGCAACCGGTCGATCACTCCCGCCAGCAGGAAGTAGAGCGCCCGGAGCCCGAGAATCGCCAGCACATTTGACGTATATACAATAAAAGGGTCGCGCGTCATTCCGAATACTGCCGGTATCGAGTCCACGGCCAGCGTGACGTCCGTGATTTCCACCACCAGCAGAACGAGAAACAACGGTGTGGCAAACAACCGGCCCGCATTGCACACGAAAAAATGTTCTCCATGATATTCGTGGCTTACTCGAAGATGTCGGCTGGCGAAGCGGAGGGCCCCGCTTTGCTCCGGGTGAATATCTCCTCTCTGAATGAAGAGCATTCGCGCGCCGGCATAAACCAGGAACGCTCCCAGCACATACATCACCCAGGAAAAATGCTCGATTAATTCCACGCCCAGCGCGATCATCGCTCCGCGCATAACCAGCGCCCCGACCACCCCCCATTCCAGCAAGCGATGCTGCAGGCGCTCATCCACGGCGAACGCGCGGAAGATCACCAGGAAAAGGAACAGATTGTCGACGCTAAGAGCTTTTTCAATCAAATACCCGGTAAAGAATTCGAGTGCCGGCTGGGGCCCGCGAAAATAAAGCATTCCAACTCCAAAAAGTAGGGAAACGGAAATCCAGCCGAAACTGGCGATAGCCGCTTCGCGAATTTCAATTTTGTGCGGATGCCGGTGAAAGACGCGCAAGTCCAGTGCGATCGCAATAACGATGAACAGATTGAACGCAATCCAGTTTAGGGGCGTCCCCATGGCGGCGCTCGAAGGCGCTAAGGAGTGGAACTCCGCGCATCGATGGAGTTCAAATTTGACAGCTCGACGCGCATCGTCTTGCCGCGTTCAATTCTCACGTTAACATCCCAGCGTACGCGCATATCTCCGGCGTCGGCGTCCAGATTGAGCGTGCTGATCCAATACTCGCCCGGAGCGAGGCCGGATAGGAAGGCGCGCCCTTCGAGATCGGTGTCCGCTTTGCTAGCGAGAAACTTGAGCTGTGCCACCTCCGGAGCCATGCGCTGCACGCGCTTCCGGCGATCATTCTGCAGCGCGGCCCACTTGCGGTGCGGATTGACTCCTTCAAGCTCAAGTTCGACGCCAGAAATGGTCTGCGGGTGCAGGCGAATGAATTTCTTCAGAGCGGCCAGATAATCCTGTCTCAATTTCTCATATTTCTCGGGGTACTTCGTTTTGTCAATTTCGGTATATTTTTGCCGCGGCAGTCCTTCTGTCACTCCACCGCTGTTTGACCGCTGATAGGCCAACAGGAATTCCGGAACGTTGAGGATGTCTTCCGGCGTCAGCAGCTTGTCGAGGTCCGGTTCCGTCAGGTCGAGCGTATCGTGGTCCTTGAGCCACGCGCGCAGTTCGGGGGAAACCTTCAGCTCATCAATAAACTGGTCGCGTGACGGGACGGGGTCCTTCTCTTCGACTTCCTTCACAATGTCCGAGTAACTTTTTGTGAGTATGTAAAATGTGAATTGCCGCACTGGCTCCGGGCGTGCTGCCGTGGGCGTGATGCGCGCGGTGATTTCGAGTGCGCCGGAATCGCCCTGCACCCGCGCTTCGCACACAAAGGAAAGGGCGCCTATGGCGACGCTCATGATGAAAACGGCTGCTTTTCTCATTTCGAAATCGTATCAGAAATGGAAAACCAAAAGGCAGAAGTTCCCCGTCTCGTATCCTGGCCTGAGAAGACAGATGGCTCGCTCCTGAACTCCGGCTTTGCCTATCCGCCCTTGGCTCTGCTCTTGAGCATCTTGGCGAGCTTTTCAATTTGTTCAGTTTTCTTGACCATGCGGACGGAGAGCACGTCGGTGGTCGGCGTTTTCTGTACTTCTTCGTGCAGTTCGCTGGTGAGCTGGTAAAGCCGCTCAACCCCTTCGCGGAATTCCTTTTCGTTTTGCCGCAGCATGGCTCGTTTTGCCGCGGCGGCGGCTTGTGGGTTCGCGTAAATCTCCGCGGGGTTTGGAGTCTCCGCAGGCTTCGGAGGAGGCGGGGGAGTTGGCGGATATTGGGCGAACAGCCATCCATTCTCCGCCGCCAGCAAGCCGCCCGCCGCAGCCATCGCCATCACAAACGCGCGCCTCGTTTCACGCATACCGGCCTCCTAACCGGAGATTTGGTCGCCGGAGAAGAGGCTACTCCCATGCCAGGAGGGCGTCTAGAAAAGCCGGAAAACCGCTTCGACGGTGACCCATGCCGGAACCGCGCGGCGTGCCGTATCATGGGCCGGCACGAATTTCCAGCCGCGGATGGCCTGCGCTGCGCGTTCGTCAAGACCCAGCCCGATCCCCTGCACGACACGAATTTGCAAAGCGCGTCCGTCCGCGCCGACCAAAACCTGAAGCGTCACCTTTCCTTGAAGCTTGGCTTCGCGTGCTTCGTCCGTGTATTGCGGATCGGGGCAGTAAGCACAAGTAGGCGATGTCGTGCCAGGATGATAAAAACCAGCCGTCGGACCTCTGCCAACCCCATCTCCCGGTGTATCCCCAATAGAGTCTCCGGGATTTTCTCCAATGCCCTGATTTCTTCCGCGACCGGACGAATTGTTTTGCTCGGTCATCCAAGGCAGCCCGATGTTGTCAACTGCAGTCAGGAGGCGTGGTGCCGATGCATCCAGAATTGTCGGAGGAATAGGCAACTCAGGATGCCGGTTCTCCGGGAGTGTGGGTTTCAGGAGCTGAATGGAAGAACGTGGAGGTAGGTTTCCTTGAGTAGTTGGACGAGTATCATGGCCGCTGCTACTACCCCTCCCATCCGTTGGGCGATGGCCGCAAAGGCTGTCGAGAAAATTCGCAGGCAACGGAAAGAGAGTGGGCGTGTTCTGTCCCGATGGACCTGATTTGTATTTCTCAATGGGCGGGCGAAAGGCCACAACCGCCAGTGCAAGGATGATCAGAGTGTGAGTTAAGAGTGACACGCTTTGCGCACGACTGGCTCGCCGGGACTTCTCCCAGTTCAGAAAGTGAATTGGCGCGCCGTTTGCCGAAGAAGGGAATATTCGTGAAGGCGTCAGAAGCTGACGAAAATTACCTCGCACACGCTGAAACCAGGAATCCTGCGACGGCGACTGAAGAGAAGAAAAATTACGCGAAAGTGGATCGCGCATGGGCGGGCCTCCGCGCCCGCCTCAGATTTGGCCAGACTCCTCGACGAGACGGGCGGCGAACGCGTGATGAGAAGCATGGCGCCGCGGATTGGTTGCCCGTAACGGGTGCTCGCCCATTCTCCTTGAACAAGCGGAGAAGGACACCCGCCTCACGGGCGTCCTCTCTAAAAAAACAGGCGGTCTCAATGGGTCGACGCAACACTAGCTCGAAGTCTACTTGCAGGGGGCTCAACAGCTAAAAGTCGTCCGCGAGCGCTGATTCAAACGGACCACCACCCTGGCTAGGTCTGATTGAGTACAGCCGGACAGATCGGATCAACTGATTAGATGGTGTTGCATCGACCTGTTGAGCTGGCACACTTTGCTGGAAATCTCCGCTAGTAGAGGTGGAAGGTGACTTCAATCTGCACGCGGCAATTTACCGGCTTGCCGCTGGGGCCCACTGCTGGACGCATCTTCCAATTCTTCACTTGCGCCAGCGCCTTTTCTTCCAAGCCGAGGCCGGGGCCCTTAATGACGACTGGAGAGACCACGCGTCCATCGGCCGTCACGGTCACGTCGAGCAACACCGTGCCCTGATACTTGGCTTTACGAGCTTCGTCGGAATACTCCGGCTGCGGGCAATAGATGCACATCGGAGAGCCAACGCCGTTGACACCAGCCCTGAACGTGCCGCCGCCCATTCCGCCACCTTCGCCGGGGCCAAGCCCACCGCCAGAGCCGCTGCCGATACCTGTGCCATTGCCATTTCCAAGAGAATCCGTGATGCCCTTGGCCAGCGGATCCCCGAAGTTCGCCATATTGGGACTCGGGATTTTCAAGTCCGGCGGACCGAGCAGTGTCGGATCCATCGCCAGCTTGGGATTCAGATTCAGGATTTTTGCTTGAGGCGCAGCAAACTGCGTCATCGTGAACTTCGGCAGCTTCCCCTTGGACGTCGGAGTCAACGTATGGTTGTTTGCCCCGCCGCCCCCACCGGCCTTGTCATTACCCGCTGGCAGCTTCGCCACATAGGGCGAAATGTCCAGCGGCGTGACGTTAACCTGCTTATTCTTTGCTTCGATGGGAGTCGACGCAGTTGTGAAAAAAATCGGAACGATCAGCAGCCCGATGGCAGCCACGTGCAGACCTACCGCAAGCGCCTGACTCGTGCCGAAGTTTTCATCCTTCGACCAGATGTCCTTCACTTTTATCGGTCTAATTCCCGGCGGCAGGGGCGCCTGCTTTGGAGGCGAGAAAAAGTCCCTGATTCGGCCGCCGAATCCCCCGAAATTCGACCCCCAGGCTACCGCCAGCCTGCTATTCACGGGTCTTTTCGAAGCCGGGCCGGATTTGAAAAATTCCGCGAGATTGTCGCCAAGCCCCGTTCCAAAGGATGTCTGAGTGAATGGCGCATCCTTGCGCTCGCGCACCTTGATCGGCCGCTCGATGAAGAATTGCCTCAGGTTCGACCAAAAATTATCGGGGATGAGAATATCGGGCTTGGCAAATTTCGGGACAGCCGAGGCAGGCACCGAAACCGCAGGCTCTCGGCCTGCGCCAGATACTTTGGCCCGCGTTCGTTCACGTGGCAGAAGATCGATAATATCGCCCGGCACCGTTTACCTCTCCAGTTTAGACGCAGATACCCTGCGTTCGGCGTACCTAGCCGATAAGATTCGCGCTGGCCGGGAAAGGTTGCGCGCCCCTAGCGGCTGACACCGGTTGCCATTCATTGTAACATACGTCCTTACACTGCTTTCCGATGTTTCCCGCCGTGCACCTGAACCAAAGGACGGCATGCTGGCAAATGACGCAGGTATGTAAGGGGCTATCCGAGCGCTCAAATCTATGGCCGAACCACTCGAACTGAAGAAGACGCTGAACCTCCCGAAAACCGAATTTCCCATGAAAGCCGGCCTGCCGCAGAACGAGCCAAAACAGCTCGAAGCCTGGCACGCGGGAAACATCTATGAACGCATCCTCGAAACGCGCAAAGGCAAGCCGCTTTTCGTCTTGCACGATGGCCCGCCATACCCCACCGGCGAAATTCATCTGGGCACGGGCCTGAACAAAATCCTCAAGGATTTGGTCGTCAAGACCAAGAGCATGGCGGGACACTACGCGCCTTATGTGCCTGGTTGGGATTGTCACGGCCTGCCTATCGAAACCCAGGTAGAAAAGGAGCTGGGCGGAAAAGGGAAGGTCCCGCCTGCGGAGTTTCGGAAACTATGCCGTCAATTTGCGATCCGTTACGTCGAGCAGCACAAGAAAGATTTCAAGCGCCTCGGAATTTTCGGCCGCTGGAACGATCCTTACCTAACGATGAGCCACGAATACGAAGCCACCATCGCCGGGGCGTTCCTTGATTTCATGGAGAAGGGCTATGTCTATCGCGGGCGCAAGCCGGTCTACTGGTGCCTCTTCGACAGCACCGCGCTCGCCGAAGCCGAAGTCGAGTACGAAGATCACACCAGCCCTTCAATCTGGGTGAAATTTGGAGTCGTGGGTGGCGGCAAAGGGGACGCTGCGAAAATAGGCACCGATGTCAGCGCGGTCATCTGGACGACCACTCCCTGGACGATTCCGCACAATCGCGCGCTCGCTTTTCATCCGGATTTCGAATACGCCGTCGTGGAGACCGAAAAAGGGGTGCTGCTGCTGGCTGCCGATCGCGTCGCGGCACTTCAAGCCGAGTCCGGCATCAAAGAAGCCAAAGTTCGCGCCACGTTCAAGGGCCGCGATTTCGAGGGCGTGAAGTTTCAGCACCCTTTTCTTCCCATTCAAGTGCCGGGCATTCTTGCCGACTACGTCACGCTCGATCAGGGCAGTGGAATCGTCCACACTGCTCCCGGCCACGGCGCCGATGACTTTATTTCCGGGCAGAAATATGGATTGGAGATTTACGCTCCGCTTGACGACAAAGGCGTCTACCTCGAAGGCTTGCCTGAATATAAAGGCAAGGACGTTTTCACGGCGAATCCCATCATCGTGAAACTTCTTGGGGATCGCGGCGCGCTTCTTGGCCATCACGAGTACAAACATAGCTACCCGCATTGCTGGCGCTGCCACAATCCGGTGATCTTCCGCGCCACCGAGCAGTGGTTCATCAAGATGGACCAGGCTGCTCATGGAAAAGAAAAAACGCTCCGCCAGGAAGCCCTCGAAGAAATTCACGGCGTCAGATGGATTCCTGCGTGGGGCGAAGACCGCATGTACGAAATGATTGAGAAGCGGCCGGACTGGTGCGTCTCGCGCCAGCGCTTCTGGGGCGTGCCCATCATCGTTTTCTACTGCCAAGGTTGCGGAAAGCGCCTCGAGGATTTCAAAGCGCTTCGCAATGTCGTGAAATGGTTTGAAGAAGAAGGCGCCGACGCCTGGTACAAATACAGTTCGGAAAAATTGCTGCCTAACGGCACGACCTGCTCCTGCGGCTCAACAAAATGGCGCAAGGAAAACGACATTCTGGACGTGTGGTTTGATTCCGGCTCCTCGAATCTCTCGGTGCTGAAGGGCGCCGAGTGGCCCGCGGACGTTTATCTCGAAGGCCCCGATCAGTATCGCGGCTGGTTCCACAGTTCGCTTCTCGTTGCCACCGGCATTCGTGATGCTGCACCTTATCGAGGGGTGGTCACCCACGGCTGGACGCTCGACGAACAGGGCCGCCCGATGTCCAAATCGCTCGGCAACGCTCTCTACCCTATCGAAATCTGCGAAAAGTGGGGCGCCGACTTGCTCCGCCTGTGGGTCGGCTCCGTCGAATACCAAGCCGACGTGAAAATGAGCGAGCGCGTGATGACCCAGCTCAGCGAAGCCTATCGCAAAATTCGCAACACCTTCCGCTTCGCCCTCGGCAATCTCGGCGATTTCGATCCTTCGCGCGACGTGCTTTCGAACGATCAACTCGAGGAAATCGACCGCTGGATGCTGGACCGCACCGCCGAGCTAGTCAAAAAGTGCCGGGAATGGTATGCGAATTACGAATTCCACCGCGTCTATCACGCCATCCACGATTACTGCGTTGTCGATCTCAGCGCATTCTATTTTGACGTGCTGAAGGATCGTCTGTACACCAAAGCGCCGAAGAGCAAGTCGCGGCGCTCGGCGCAGACCGCGGTTTGGAAGATCACCAGCGCGCTGGTCCGCTTGGCCGCGCCCATTCTGGTCTTCACTTCCGAGGAAATCTGGAAGTATTTGCCGAAATTAAAAGGTGAACGACAAAGCGTCCACATGACGCTCTTCCCGGAAGCCGAATCACTCGCCTGCGGAATCGCCAAAGATGCTGCGGAAAAATGGGAACGGCTCGCGCAAGTCCGCTCTGCTGTGCTCGTAGCTCTCGAACAAGCCCGCGCCGCAAAAATCATCGGTGGCGGCCTCGAAGCAAAAGTCGATCTCCATGCCGGGCCGGAAGCGCCAGGCTTGCAGAAGCTGCTCGAAGAAAAGCAGGCCCTTCTGCCAGCGCTCTTCATCGTTTCGCAAGTCGCAATCGCGCCATCTGCGATCGCCGCATCCGTTCCAGCCGAAACATTGCCTGGCCTGACGATCAAGATCGCCCGCGCCGACGGTGCAAAATGCGAGCGCTGTTGGAATTATTCAACGCATGTTGGCGAAAACAATTGCTATCCGACCGTCTGCGAGCGCTGCACCGAAGCCCTCGCCGAAATCGAGTCCGACGGATCTGCAAGCGTGGCGGTAACCTGAAATGCTGCTTCACCTTAAAACACGCCACCTTTGGAGTGCGGCAGCTCGCCGCCGCTTTTCTGTCAACCGCAATCGCTACCAGGCGCTCAACTTGGCCTTCGTAGTCTCCTTTACTTCCTTAACCTTCTTTACGTCATTTCCTTCATGACTCTTCCTTCTCGCCTCCGCTGGCTCTGGCTCACACTCGCTGTTGTCCTCCTCGACCGCGCCACCAAAGCCTGGTTTGAATCGCAAACGGTGGAAGGCTGGCGCCAGGAATTAGTCCACAACTTCATCTACCTGGTGCACAGCCGAAATCCTGGCGTCGCTTTCGGAATTTTCTCCGATTCCGCTTCCACCCTCACTCGTACCATTTTGATCTTCGGTTCAGTCGTCGTCATTGGCGTGCTTGCCTGGTTGTTAGTTGCCAGCCCGAGCGGGGGCGCCAAAGCCGTCGCAGGTCTCGCGCTGTTGCTTGGTGGCGCCACCGGCAACGTTACCGATCGCATCCTTCACGGCGCAGTGACGGATTTCTTCGAACTTTGGTTTGGCACCTACCGTTACCCTGCCTTCAACGTCGCCGATTCCGCCATTTTTGTCGGCGCCGTTCTGATCCTTCTTGACGTTTTGTTTGGTCACAAGCAACAATCACCCCAATCCGGTTAGTGCGCTCCAAGTCGAGGAGGAAGTCTGTGACCAGATGGAATCGCTTCAGCCGCCGTGAATTTCTCTCCACCGCTGTGGGTGCCGCCGCATCTTTTTCCGTCGTGCCCCCCGGCCACCGCTTAATTAGCGAATTACTCGAACCTCAGTCAAGGTTCGCGCCCTTCCAATTTCCCGAAGAATTCATCTGGGGCGCCGCCACCGCCGCCTATCAAGTCGAAGGCGCCTGGGCGGAAGACGGCAAGGGCGAATCCATTTGGGACCGCTTCTCGCACACCCCGAGCAAAGTAAAAGGCGCGGCGACCGGCGACGTCGCTTGCGATTCTTACCATCGCTACAAAGATGACATCGCGTTACTGAAAGCGATGAATCTCACCAGCTATCGCTTCTCGATTTCCTGGCCGCGCATCCAGCCTGATGGCACCGGTGCACCCAATTCGAAAGGGCTCGATTACTACAAGCGCCTCACCGACGTGCTCCTCGAAGCAAAAATCCGCCCGCTCTGCACCCTCTATCATTGGGATCTCCCGCAAAAACTGGAAGAAGCCGGCGGCTGGCCCAATCGCGATCTCGCCGCGCGCTTCACCGAGTACGCGGACCTTACCGTTCGCGCGCTCGGCGACCGCATCTCTCACTGGTGCCTCTTCAACGAGCCGTGGGTTTTTACATTTCTCGGATATGCGTGGGGCACTCACGCTCCCTCGCGCAAGAATTTCGCCGAGTGCATGCGCGCCACGCACGTCGTCAACATCGCTCAGGGCCAGGCTTTCCGCGCCATCAAAGCCATCAACTCCAAGCTTCAGGTCGGCACAGCTTTCAGCATGTCCAACTGCGAACCCGCCACCAAGAGCGATGCCGATCGCCAGGCCGCCGATCGCGCCCACGCGCTTGGCAACATCTGGTTCGTCCACCCCGCTCTCCGCGGTGAATATCCAAAAGCCTTCCCTGGCGAAAATCCGCTCGAACTCATGGGCGTCAAGTCCGGCGACCTGGAGCTCTGCAGCGCTCCGCTCGATTTTCTCGGCATCAACTATTACCGCCGCCAGCTTGTCTCCGCTATTCCTCCCGGTGCGGGCGAAGATGCCACCGGCGTCCACAATTTCGACGCTCACGAAGGTCCGCTCACCGATTTCGCTTGGGAAATCTGGCCCGATGGCTTCCACGATCTCGTCTTTCGCATCTCTCGCGAATACAAAACCACGCCGCTCGAAATCACCGAGAACGGCTGCTCCTATCTCGATTGCCCCGATGAACAAGGCCGCGTCCCCGACGACCGCCGCATTCAATTCATGCGCGGCTATCTGCACGCCCTTGGCCGCGCCATGCTCCACGGCGCCAATGTGCGCGCCTATCATCATTGGAGCCTCATGGACAATTTTGAATGGGCGGAAGGCTACGCGCAGCGCTTCGGCCTCACCTACGTGGATTTCCGCACGCAAAAGCGCACCATTAAGGACTCCGGCCACTGGTACGCTAAACTTGCCTCCACCGGCAGCCTCACCTAGAGAGTTTGAGCAGCAACCCAGGAAACCGTTCTACTCGAAAGCACGTCCAATAGTCATCATGAAAACCATTGTGTTAAGCATTTTGTTTGCGGTTATTGCTTCGTCCACTTTTGCGCAAGAACCGGCGCCGACGGCTTCTACCCGCGGTGGCTGCGGCCCCAGCGACGCGTATTTCGACGTAAAGACAGACCGCAAGCAGCACCCAGTCGCACCCGCGGATGCTGGCAAGGCACTCGTCTATGTGTTCGAGGACATTGAACGCGGCCCCACGATGAAGGTTGGGCTCGATGGCGCGTGGATCGGAGCCAACAAGGGTAAATCTTATTTTTTCTTTTCCGTGGATCCCGGCGATCATCAAGTGTGCACCAATTGGCAATCGGGTACCTTCAAGGAAACGTCCAAGCGCATCGGTTCGGCTATGACTCTCAAGGCGGAGGCTGGAAAAACCTATTATTTGCGAACCCAGATCTATGAGCGAAGCGAGCACGATCACAATGTGAAATTGGAACCGGTCGAGACCGCCGAAGGCCAATTCCTCATCTCCGCTTCCGCGTTCAGCACCTCTCACCCCAAAAAGTGACCGGGACCGATTCGCTCCTTCCTCTCACCTTCCCTCGCTAGACAGCGGCTTTAGTTTTTCCTTATTAATCTTCAGAACTATTCCCGCGTTGCGGTCCGGCGGATGCGGCGATCGCCGACCCACTCGAATGGCCCCTCCATGATAATCCGGCAGCAAATTGGAGGATTCCCCTTATCCGCAATCCCCAAGGTATGAACCCTTTGTTACAGAAGGAGGCCCAACCGATGATGAAACCTAACGTGGGTCTTGCGAACATGAGCATTGATCGAGTCCTCGAACTCTCAGCGGATGCGCACATACGAAGACGGGGGACGGTTAAGGATTCCCCGGAGTTTCACAAACTTACCGGAGCGATAGCAGCCTACGGAAGAATGCTCGCGCTTCTCACAGCGCTGCAACAGTGGGAAGAATTCCGCGCAAATGGCCGGGCGGCATGATGTACCCGCCTGCGCTGCAGACGCGGCTCGACCGGTTTGTAGGCGCTACTGGCGGCTTCGGGTATTCCCTGACCATAGTTTGCAGCATCCACCCGATTGCCATAGCGCTGCGCGTAAAGCATATGTAGTGCGGCGGCGAACTGCGCGAAGTAGACCGGGGGGGCCAGGAAAAAGTGGCTGAGATAAGTCAGGGCGCGTGAAGAAAAGATTTGAGAACCTTGCGCTAAAACTAAGAGCTTTGGAAATGCGCGGCTGTCCATGAGTTGATTTTTGTACGTTCCTCATCCCCAGAGTGAGGATAACCCTGGTTTAAAACTGGCACCCTCCCAGGCGCCTCAATCGCAGGTCGTGCGTTCGCAAATAAAGAGTTTCAGAGGCAATCACCGTGCCGACAAATGGAGGAAAGAAAGATGCGTAAGCTGAATGTTCTGTTGATCCTTTGTTTTGCCTTGGTTTTTGCTTCGACAGTTCATGGCCAGACCGGTGTGAACAACGCCGAGTTGAATGGAAGTTATGCATTCAGCTTCAGCGGTCACAGCGGGAACGCGACCGTGTCATCCGTTTTTGCAGCGGTAGGAAGATTCACGGCGGACGGAGTCGGCAATCTCACCAACGGCGAACTGGACACCAACACTGTCGGTGGCGGAGGAGCCGCTCAATCCTTTATCGGGGCGTATTCAATCGGCGCCGACCATCGCGGTGTGATGACCTTAAATATCGGCGGGGGCAGTGCGAGGCTTGCCTTCGCAATGATGGCCAACGGTAACGCCCAGTTCATCGAGTTCGACGCCTCCGGTGGGTC
>Ga0099793_10000043_pt1 | contig 23785 bp, 24 predicted proteins | sample Rivendell_Oct201_9_FD_77319 | JGI IMG/M metagenome (GOLD analysis project Ga0099793, IMG submission 77319) | Vadose zone soil and rhizosphere microbial communities from the Eel River Critical Zone Observatory, Northern California to study diel... | ecosystem: Environmental > Terrestrial > Soil...
ATCGTAGGTTCAGATTCAGTTCGGGTGATAGCCGGCCAAGACGCTCTCAACAATTTTAGACAGAGTTTTCGGCCCAGAGAGATTATCAGCTATTCCCCCGACCTAGCCGAGATCTGTCTTCTGCTTCCGTTCGGGACGGAGAGCCTGGGAGAGATTGCTACCGCCATGACTGCTCAGCTGACGCTGAATAGGATAGGTCTCGTTGGGATCCTGGTCTGTCCACCAGAAGACATTATCATAGTGGCGGAGGTTGACGCTTCTCGAGCCTTTGAGGCTCTGCAGCTTCTGCTGAGAGAGGAGTCTCAGAACCATAATCGGAAGGCCCGGGCATTGAAGAATGGCTTCCCGAGGTCGGACAAGCTTCGAGAGATCTTGCGATTTGATGATTCCATAATGAGTCCAATCCTGGCGGCCTGAGCGAAGTCTAACCGTTCTATGCGCACGAGTCGGTACGAACAAGCTGGAATGGTATTGCAACTGCAAACGGCACTCTCGTGCCTCGAGAGACAAATTGTTGGCGCCCCCTTTTTCCGCGAGGTGTCTCGCCAGTTGGAACATTTCTCGGCGAGGATTCGCGTTTACAAGCCAGAATAGGCTTGAATGGCGATCTTCGAAACGGTACTCTTCCCCTAGGGAGAAGCATGGAACAAATGTGGTTACAGGACCGCCTGCCCCGATTTGAGATCAGGGCTTGTTCTGCGCCCGTCACGTTTGAAACGATTTAGCAACTCTTTTTGCCCAGGCAAGTCCTTCCAAGACATTGTCTGCTTGTCAAAACCGTTCGAGATCCACCCAGCACTACTAGTATTGCTAGCAGTGTTCTTTGTCTCACTAATGCTCACCTTGTGGGGCGGATCGCTGTTTCCGGTTTTTACAACAATAATCTGGTTCGTGCTCGCCTGGACAACAGTTGTGTTCCTGATTCTGTACGCGCTAGTCTGGCTTGCTCGAACAATCTACGCACGGCGACATCTTCCTCCTCCACCGAGGACGTAAGGGTTGCAGATTAGAGGGTCCTACTGTGACATGGCCAACACATTATGGCGCAGTTGTCCAGCTTGTCAGACCCGCCCTCACTCTCCGGGACAAGGTGATGCGCCTCCCAACCGCCCTCCCCCTCCACTCCACGACTAGCTAGACGAAGCGAGACCCCGCAAGGAACAGCATGCTGATGATCAGCCAATCTGCACTCACAAGCCGCCATCGACCTTACCCATGCCTCGCTCAAAACCTTCGGCGGGAACCCCAATTATCGTCTCGAGGTCCTTTAGCAAAACTTTCGCATTTATGATTTCTGAATCAAGGGAGTTGAAACCATGTCTGCTCTTCGAATGGAAAAATAACTGGCAGAATCCTCAATTTCTCCCACAAAGAGCACTCTGGCGTCGCGAGGAGCAATTACTTTTCACATTTCTAGAATATTTGGTCGTTTTGTAGTTTGATTGCTAGTTCTTGTTCCATTCGTGAGGGGTTGGCGTGTAGGCGTTCGCGCCAGTCGCTCCGCTGACCCGACATCTGTCAGGTTGAGCTGTTTATCGATTATTGCTCAGACACGAGAACGAAACTGCTAGAAAGGTTATCTCAATCTGTCTGATCTAGTCTCAAACGCTAGGTCGGGAGTGCACAAATGGAGCTTCTTTGGTTGCTCCTCGGACTGGTTTTCGCAGCGACCCTAGCTGTCGTGGTTCTAGTTGCTCTTCCATGGTATCGGAAGCACGGCATCGAGCAGGCCAGAGCTTCGTTGAAAGAGGTCCCTCCAATTCTCACTAAGATCGACAATTCCCTCGAGCCGTACCTATCCTCGAAAGCGTACCTCCCCGAGCGCGTAGCTAGACCTCTGAGGTCAGAGATCCAGACACTCGTTGTGTTGACGCTACCGTCTCTTGAGCAGGGTGTCCGGCGAGCCCATGATGTTGCAATGAGAAAGGATTTCGAATCAATTACGATTGCTGCGAATAATTTGCGTCAGACCCTTATGGGGCACAATTACCAGTATGTTCAGCGAGCAATCGCTAAGCACTCAAAGTTGCTTATTGAAGAGCTGAGGCTCGATACTGCTCAGCGAGAGGCGACAGTTCGAGATGATGAACGCAACCTTGTCGTCGCTGCGGCCGGGTCGGGCAAGACTCGCACCCTAATCGCTAGGGTCCGTTATCTCTTGGAACGTCAGGTCGCTCCTACCAGCATCTTAGCAATCACTTTCACGGACAAAGTGGCTAGGGAGATGGAGGGTCGCCTCAAAGAGATGGGCGTACCTGTCGCGGTTCAGGGAAGTGAGGGCGTAACTGTCTCCACACTTCATGCTGTAGGCAAACGCATAGTCCAAAGCGCGACGCCAGGACAAATCAGTATCGCTGACAAAGGTTGGACTGAGACGCTTGTCGCTGGTGCTCTCTGGGACGCGCGAGAAGCTCGAGACCAGCAGCTAGCGAATTTGTATTTCAACGCGATAATCAACTTCCATCGCTACCTAGACGAGCGGACCCCGGCTCTCGGAGCGGATCTTACACACCGAACTCTTCATGGAGAGCGTGTTCGGTCAATCGGTGAGCGAATCATTGCGGACTTTCTACTCACCCACCAGGTTCCTTACGCTTACGAAGCCACAGCCTCGTGGGCCCAAGTCGGCGCAGGTCGCTCCGCCTACCATCCCGATTTCACACTCCCTGACACTGGAGCTTGCATTGAATATTGGGGCATAGACCGGACAGGTAACGTCCCAGGGAATTGGTCAACTTCCTCCGCTGATTATGGCAAGGGAATGGCATGGAAAAAAGGAGAGTTCAGCCGAACTGGCAAGAAGCTCATCGAATTCTACGATTACGAGCGTAGAGAAGGAACTCTGGAGGCAGCACTCGAAACACGCTTGACGGGTGCCGGCGTACAATTAAGACCGATGACCCTAGCCGGGTTGGAAAAGATCTTCGGGGATATGAATTACATCGGCACTGTGGTCGAGAGACAATTGGCAGGGTTCATTGAGAATGCTCGTTCGTTCCGAATGTCGACTGAGCAGATTCTCCAGCGTCTAAAATCGGCTACTCCACGTGTTCATCATTTCGGGAACCTTGGTCTTGCCGTTTTGCAGAGATACGAGAGAGAATTGGCCTTGAAGGGCAGAATCGATTTCTCTGATATGCTTCACGGGGCCGCTGACATCGTAGAGAAGGGTGCAAGTTCACTCCCAAAGTTTGACCATGTCCTTGTTGACGAGTTCCAAGACACCTCGACGGCCATGGCCCGCCTTGTTAATGCACTTGTTCGAACAAACAATGCTCATCTCTTCGCGGTGGGTGATGATTGGCAGGCCATCTACGGTTTCGCAGGTGGAGATGTAGATCATGTTGTCAACTTCGAATCCCACTTCGGACCCGCCTCACGGACGATGCTTGACACCAATTACCGGTCGCCTGCTATCGTGGTCGAAGCTGGCGCGGCGCTAATTGCTCACAACCCCGGCCAAATACCAAAACAGGTTGTCATCTCTAGCCCTGAACGTGGCGAAGCCTTCATTCACGAAGTCCCTGATGACGATTTAGCGATCATGAACAAGGCGATTCAGCTAATCAACGAGGAACGTAAGCGAGTTGATCCCGACGAAATCTTGGTTCTCAGCCGAACAAACCACCTAATCAAAGGAATCAGCGACGGTTGCCAACAGTATGGAATTCCAGTAGCCAATGCCGATCATGGCACTTCGGGCGTCCGCATACTATCTGCACACAAGGCGAAAGGGCTCGAAGCAAATGTTGTTGTCATTGCAAACGCTAGCGACCACCTTTTCGGATTTCCTTCGAAGATGGAGAACTCTGATGTTCTTGAACCAGTGCGGATGATCGCTGGAAACAGCCAGGCTGAGGAACGGCGACTGTTCTACGTTGCAGTTACTAGGGCCAGGAAGCGGCTACATCTAATCTCTCGACAGGGTCACCCGTCACCTTACATTGCAGAGATCGAAGGAGCTTCTCAACAATCGCAGACTACCAGCCACGGGTCATTTCGTCCAGGCTTTCGTTTCAGCGACTCATTCTGCGTTGAACAAGTCTACCGCCTTACAGATCGACAGGCAAAGGCGCGCATTCGCCAATGCGGCCTCATGAAGACACAGAATGGTAGATTCTGGTTCACATCGTACTTGCCGTTCTATCTTGACCAAGGAAGGAGCTATTCGCTTACCGGTGTTCTCTACGATCGGCCCTATCAGAATCGGCATCAGGTCAAACTTGACAGGGAGACTCGCGTAGAACGACGAATCGTCCAGCCACAAGCCAGCCAAACAAAAGGGGTTCGGGAACTTCGTCCACGCCCGCCTCCCGCCTTCCAGCCCCGCTTGCTGGTCCCAAACGATCCGTTAGTGAAAACATCGGGTCGATGATCGCGTAGTCTATCGAGAAGGAAACTGCGAGGGTTTCTCGGCTATAGAATATCCCGAAAGACTATCCAGCTGACCTCGGATCCGGGCGATATCGTTCCAAAATTAATTACGAACCCGGTTTTTGTTTTGTCCGAAACATACACCGTCGTATTCCACAGAGGTGTGGCTACGACGCCGTACTTGTCATCTGGCTCGGTGACTGGGAGCGTGACTGGAAGAGAGGAAAGACCTGATGTGACTGACTCATCTCTCCTCATCTGGATCCCTTCGGCGTTTCCGATTCCTACGCGAGTTCGTAATCTGCAGTCGCCGCCCACGAAAAGCGCTCTCGAGTCGGTCCTATCGGTGAGTCCGAGATCCTTGAAGGCTAGCAAGTCGCCGAAATTCTGGCTTCGCTCTGGGTTTTTCAAAATCTGGAAGAATGTAGCGCTGCTGTCGTGTAGACAGTTGAGACCTATTGAGTTCGACCTGTTCACGATGGCGACTCCACTAGCCCCGTTACTCGAACCCGTATTCTCGACATAGACGCCATCACCATATCCTACGTTCTCAACAAACAGTCCGACAACAGTGTCCACCTTGGTCGCTTTGGATCTAATCCAGATACCGGACCGCTGATACTCTTCTCCCTCAATATCGACCAGTAGCGCTCTGCTTCGAGACGAATGAGAATTATTCGCGAGCCTAAGAATCTGCCCGGAATCAACACTGCCTGCCAACGCTGTCTCATCACCTGTGCTAGGCTGATTTGCAGTTCCGACGATTAGTGACTGCCCGCTGCGAGAGGCACCCGGTCTCTCCGCCGCATCGGCAACAGGTCGCTCCGTTGTGGCGACGCCTGAGAGGTTCAAGATTCCTAAACCGGTTCCTGCCGCGGCCAGGCCTGAAACTAGTAGGAACTTTTTACGACTCAACGATCCGTTATTGACCGACTCTTCACTTTTCGTTTCTTGATTCATATCGAAACACTCGTAACTTGTGCGATTCTATTTAGAGGTCGATATGCTACTAGTTAGTTTGCTCAGGTTGTTAGGCTAATCCAGTCGACATCTGCTTGACCAAATGTAGTGAAGTAAAGCACGTGGACCGGTAGGGTTCCGAAGGTTGTTCCGCAGTATCCTGGGCTTGAGGTTTGACCTATCAGGGCGCCATTAGAATCGAAGATTGAGAAGTACATTGTCTGCGTGGGTGCGTATAGTGTGACGTTGGCAGTAAGCCACTGGCCCAAGAAGTTGTTTGCTGTAAGAACAGACGCGAGTGACGTCTCTGTGCATTCTCCGCCCACCATTATCCCCGTATTCGGACTATGCGCATCGTCTCTGCCGTAGCCCATTACTGCTGAGCCTGAGACCCAGTCGAGGGCGGTCTGCCAGGCAAATCCGCCGTTGGTGTTGGTGAAGTTCCAGGCTCTCAATCTCTCGAGGAGTACGAGCCTTGACTGAACGATCCAGCTGCCTTTCGACGTCAATGACACTGCGGGTGGCCAAGAGAACTGGAAGTTGCTGAAGCGCGCAATGTTATTGGAAGGGAACCAGACCGTGGACCCGTCGATATTGTTGAGGGTCCAAAGACCGGCTCCAGCCCAGGAGCTTGGGGCCGTTGGGTCTTGAGTCCTGGGACGACCGTGGGAGAAGTTGTCGAAGAGAAGCTCGTTTCTGCCCGTCGAGATTTTGACCCAGTCGATGCTGTAGCTGAGAGGCGCGGACCACGCTTCTAGGGCAACGTAGGTTATGTTGTCGTATGTGAATCCCATCGCGCTTGTCGTGTAGGTTCCGAGTAAATCTCCGGGACTCCGTTGTGGATTGCCCTGATCATCCAGGCCGTTCTGGTGCATCATATCTTCGTAGACGCTGTAGACGATCATGAATGGGATCCTCTGGACCCTCATCTCTAGGATGTACCATGTATTGACGGCTGAGGGAGTGTAGAACGTCGACCATGTCCATCCTCCACCAGACGGTTCCCAGGCGGCTAGGAAGTTTTTGCTTTCGACATGTCCAGTGTCGAACTCCAGCTGCGCACCCACTGTGCTCCCGAAGATTGGCGGAGCACTAGCCTGAAGCCTCAAAGCGAACGCGGCGAGAGTACTGGATTGGACCCGCGCTGACAGGGTGAAGTTATCAGACTGCGGAACGAACGATCTGTAGACGGTTATCGCTGGCCCCGTTGTTGACAGTGTCAGCTGGCTGCTCTTTACTGCATAGCTGCCGCCGAGATTCTCAACGAGCCAGCCCGCGTTGAGCTGGTTTCCGTTGAAGTCATCGAACGATGCTGACTGGTTTTCGTTAGTCGATCCTACCGACGCACTTAGAGTGGGGAGCCCCATCAGAACAATTATGATCACAGCGAGCGTCGCGTTCAGAACCTTCAATCTAGAAACCGGACTATAACTCCCATGCGCGCACTTAACATCGACAGTATCTAGGCTTCGAATTCTAAAGATATCGTGAGACACTTCGTTCACTCATGAAGAAATAGTGTTGTCCCAGGATGAAACAAACCGGACCCGCGCATCTAGTTTACAGTTGTTGTTGTCCAAGTCCCTTGGCCGGGATTTCGAAGTGAATGTCAGCTATAACACCGGAGATCAGATCCATCTGAAACTGTGGGCGCGACTCCTCTACTGGCGGTTGCGGTGAGGACAACCGGCGGTTGACCGAAGAGTTGGAGGGTCAGTAAGTGAAGCTGGCAGAGAGAGGTGGCGACCGTGCCGAGACGAACACGTACTGTAATAGAGTCTGAGAGGCCGGGATCGGAGACGCGGAATCTGTAACCGTCAGGCTCACAAGGTAGGGTCTCGCAGTACTGTAAGTGTGAGTCACAGAGCTGCCTGAGCCAGTGGACCCGTCGCCAAAGTTCCAATTAAAAGTGTAGGGCATGACTCCACCTACTGGGGTCGCTGTGAATGTGATTGTTTGGCCTGCAGTAGGGCTGGCCGGAGAGAGCTTGAATTCGGCCGTGAGTGGTATGGATGCAGAATTGAATGGTTTCATGAGAGGGTAGTTGTCCTTGTAGACTCCGCCTGGGATGGGATAGGGAGTGTCACCAATCCCGTCCGACCTCCTACATCTGTTCTGTTGCGGTCCGCTACAGTTGTCCACGTCTGTATAGTGGGACCAGAAGTTTCCGCCACGGTGGTAGCCGTTGTCCCAGAAATGGCCCGGTTCCGTGTCAGAGAGACACAAGTAGACGGGATCTTGAAAGAAATTGTTGTGAAAGATCCTTACTTGTGTTGAGCCTGAGAGGCGAATACACTGCATGATGGGCGCACCCACTGTAGAGAAAGTATTCCCTGAGATTGTCGCGTTGATGGATGAGATAACTCGCACTGCAATATCTTCGCACATCGCATTGAAGCAGCCGAACCTGCTTCTGTCTATGATAATGCCTTTGGACCCGGTTACGAGAAGACCGTCCTGGGCTCCGCGGTCGAAGAAGTTGATGTTCATGTTGGAGATGTCGACGTTCTTGATGGTCACGTCTGATGAGGAGTCAAGACTAATGCCTCGATAGTGGTTTGAGGAGGCATTCACGTTCTCGACAAGGGCATGTTTCACTCCTATCATTGTGATTCCCACATCGGTGTTTGTAATCTTGAGATTGGTTAGGCGAACATTGGAGCAGTTCACGATGATCAATTGGCCAACTGGGACTTGGTCGAGGGTAACCGCGGAGTTGCAGCCGTCGTAGTAGTAGAGAGGTTTCCCGTTGACCGTGTTGTCTGGCCTAATCGCGTACGTGTTCGGAGTTACTCCCAAGCCTTCTATGAAGAGCCCGGTGCCGAAGAAGCTGTTGCCAGAGACTGTGACGTTGCTTAGGCCGACCAAGTGCATGCCGTAAAAGGCCGTGCCTTCGTAAAGGTACGAACTTCCGATTCTGTTCCCAGTAATAGTTACGTTGGTGGAGGAAGCTATGCGAAGAGCGTCCCCTTGAGTCCACGGAAGATAATTCCGGGACACAACGAGATCGTTTGAAGATATCACGTCGATACCGTCTCCCCCGCAACCCTCGTTCGGTCCGCAGCTCCCGGCTGATGACGCATCATCCGCTAGAACGATGTTCTTGGAGGATGAGACTACGATTCCTGCTGACTGGTGCTGGTAGCTCGAGGAGTTCAACACACGACCGTTCGTAACATTGTCGAATACGATTCCACCTCCAGAACCCTCCACGGTAACGTTCTGTATGACAAAGAATGCGCTAGTGTTGCTTACCCGGATGAAAGTGGCACCACTATAATTTGTGATGATCCAGTTCGAGATCACGAAAGGATCAGCGTCCGTCCCTCTCCCTCCAGTAACCCCATTACTTGCGGTAAATCCACTGTCGCCATTGATCGTTATCGAAGCGTGAGGGGTCTGAGACGAAGGGTCCGTTGGTCCGAAAGGTGAGACAGAAGGGTAGCTGTCTTGCGTGAAACGGCTGTTAAGGATGGGGCTTGAGGTAAAGATCAGGAATGCTAACAGGAGTGAGGCTATCGTTTCAGGGTGAACAAAGCGGTGAAGAACTCGAGCTTTCACAAGCTTCTTTCGAAGGATCACTATGAATAAGAAGATTCCTAGAACATGATATAGCTCGACAGCCAGCGATATAGAAAGATCCGAACCCATAAACAGATTTAGCTTCTCACTCGTGGCTGGAGCGAGGGATCGCCCTGTTAACTGCCTTGATTCTTGTGACCTTGGCGCTTGGCGGCACTGGCTCTGTTCTCGTCCAGCCCTTCATCGTATGGGAGAGGCTGTTTTCTGCCACCGCCGTCTCCGTGGCTCCTAATGGATTGTACGTCGCTGGGAGCAGCGAGGTCAGAAGATATGATTTGAATGGCAGCCTAGTCTGGACTGCTGATCTGGTTAGTTTTGTGTCTGGTCTGGCAGCCGACTCGACGGGAGTCTATGTGGTCGGCTCCGCTCCTGCTGCCAACTATGATGGAGTAGGGTTCGAGCAGAGGAACGCTACTCTGGCCAGACTCAACTCCACCGGGAGCGTAGTCTGGAGTCGAGAACTAACCACCTCTTCTCAATCCATTACAACATCATGGGCGTCAGCGGTAGCCGTGGACTCAACTGGAATCTACGTTGCCGGATACACCCTACTGTTCTACAGATACCCTCAGTACGGCTGGGTCGCAAAGACCGACTCTAATGGCAACCAATCGTGGGTAGAGAGATTGGATCCCATTGCAATAACGACCGCAATATCTTCGCGGTCCAACGCTGTTTACTTGTCCGGGTATTCTAAAGGCTGCCTCGGTTATGACACCGCAGACCTCTGCCCCGTCCAAGCCTACGTGATGGCAGTCGACTCCAACGGCCAGATGATCTGGACTCGTGAAATACCCAGTTACTGTACACCCACAACTCACAGCTCTTCATGCGACTATAACGGTGCCCCACAGACGTTCGCACACGGCATAAGCGTAGGCGTCTCCGGAGTCTATGTCTCCGGATCGACTGAGGGAGTAATACCCGGCCAAGTCGCGACCTCTTCCGGAAGGGGTGCTTCTAACGCATTTGTCGGACGATACGACCAGAACGGTACGGAACTATGGATCAGACAGTTTGGCACGGCGTATCAGAATAGTGCGTACGGAATCTCGACTGGGCCCAAGGGAACTTACGTAGTCGTCAGTGACGGACTGAGACAATTCGATTCGAACGGCAACCAGCTCTGGTTACTGAGACTGGACTTCGCCGCCACCCGCGTATCAGCCTCTCCCATTGCCATCTTCCTCGGGGGTCGATCCTCTATCGCTGAGGCCTGTTCAACTTCCTTCTGCGCACACCCCTAATGACGATAATCGCCCTGGATAATGCCATCAAATAGTGGTTGGAATTCAGCTCGAGCGTGCATCCGCGTTGATGGGTTCTAAGGCTCGGCTGATCTATTCGGCTTCAAAACTGGACTTCAAAGACTTAGTTGAACTGGTTAGAAGAAACGCTAGTGCGGCCAGCATTGAGCTTGAGGTGCATGATGCTGATCGACTCGCTTCTTCTGACGAGGAACGTTTCTTGTCAGATATTCGATTGATTCCCCCTCAGACTCGAGGCCAAGTGAAGAGTGGTGGAGGGAGAACCCTTCCGATTTCCGGGAGCAGCAAACTCAACCATACGATTCCAATACTCATCGTATACGACGGCATCAAGCCGATCGATGTATACCCTAAAAATCTGATGGGAATCAAGTATGATCTAAGTTCCGCCTTCAAAACCCCAACAACAACAGATACTCTTGGCGTTGAAAATAGTCTTGTGACGATCTTGTTTTCCAAACCCGAACTGTTGGGACCCGGGCTTGAGCCAGCCCACAGAGAATTCGAGACAGGCTCAGGCGTGATTGACTTGATTTTCAAGGACAAGGATGGAGTCCTCCTGACTGTGGAAGTGAAGAACGTAGCTGATCAGGAGACTGTTGGACAGGTCTTGAAGCAATCCAATGGGCTTAGGGATAAACTGGGATTGTCTACGTTTAGAAGAGCGATAGTTGCTTTGAGAACATCTGGCAACGTCCGTGCCGCTTGCAAGGACGCAGGCGTAGAACTCTATCTGCTGGCATCAGATGAACAGACTTAGCGATTGTAGACGAGCCTTGAGGATCCTGAAGGAGATGCCTCTCTCACATTTCGGCAAGTCTTTCGAAGACTCTTGGATTCTGGGCGATGACAGCTAAGGCGAATTTTTCTGCTGAGAACTCTTCTTTCCGTCGTCTTCGGAGAATGATCGTAAGATAGAAGTCCATTGCGATGGTGAGGGATAGTGCCAAGATCGCGGCTAGCCTTCTGCCGAGTGGAGGGATTCCCAGCCTCGCATGGGCAAACCAGAATCTAAGGTCCAACATAGCCGACACTCTTCGTGTTCACTTTGTCAGTAGTTTAGTATTCCGACCTGTCGTTATGCGTTCGTGTTAGCTTGATTTCTACACGATTGTTCAAAGTCAATCCGTGTTGAGAACTTGTGGAAATCCACCTGTTTTGAGGAATGGCCTGTTGACACCGTCATCGTTGGATGGCTCGGTTTTTTTGGGTGTTTCCGACTGGCACGCAAGAGTGGTGTCGGGCAATCCGTAATGGTAAAGCGATGCGAGGTTGGCTCAAGGCATTATGGTCCCGTCTGCTTTGATGTGCCCGCAAGGACTGTCCTTTCCGGGCTCGAGGATGAACATGGAGCCGTCAACTGGGCAGATTCGTATGGGGATTCCTAGAGTTTTGGGATCGTCTTTCGACGCACGGACGGGTGGCGGGTTTAGTCCGATTATTGCCCTCGGATCCCTTCGTAGTACCTTTGCAGATAGGTTTGTTCCAGTCAGGGTTTGATCATGTCTGTCCTGCTGGCTTTCGGCTCTCAGTCTTCGGACCCAGTCGGTCCAGTCAGGCTTCTTGATTCGGCCGAAGATGTCTTTGGGACTGCCGAGTACTGCTACCGGATGGTACCGGGGAATATCGTTTCTTGCGCCGTAGGCTGCGAGCCCGAGTGCCCATAGTCTATCGTCGTGGGTCCCTGTTCGGTGGTGGAACTTTGTTTTGCCAGTCGAAGTTATCTCCGCAATCTGGCCGTTCATCTCATTCTCTAGCTCATGGTCCCGTGGGAGGTGAAGCCTCTTTTCGAGCATCATCTGTTTAATGCTGGTCATGACCTCCTGTTTCATCGGCATGGTCAAGATTATTCCCTGTACGTTGTGGAGTCCGTGTTTGTGCGCGTTTTCTACGAAGACCTCTCCCACACCGGTCTGGTCAATGTAGAACCCGTGGACTGTTTGGAACTTTTCCTGAACCAGCTTCAGATAGCCTAGTGTTGTATTGTACTCTGTTCCTAGCGGGAATCTCTTGATGTGTCGTAGGGTGATTTGGCCGTCTTTCTTCTCGACGACCGCTATGACTGTGTAGTCTCGTTTCTGGCCTAGATCCACTCCAATATAGTAGTCTCTTGGCTGATTGGACTTTGGGTTTCCCGGATCGAGATTCATTCCTGTTTTGTCTCCTTTGTTGGCCTGTCTAAGTCTGGAACGTACTCCAATGACTCGTCTACGCAGCTGTCGATGAGTCGGTAGCTGAGCCAGGCTTCTTCGTCCGAGGAGAATTCGGCGAGCATCTCGCGGTCCCAGCGGGACGGGTCCTCGCGCGTCTGCTGTCTGAGCTTTTCAACCGTTGTTTTTTTCAATGGACCCCTAGGCTCGAGGGCGTCGTGGAAGCTGACGTGGTGGCGTGAGAAGTCGCCGTATTCCTCGTCGTTCGTGCACATTTCGTAGAAGAGAGAGTCTCGGGTCCCGGGAGTGCTGGTCGCTATGAAACGGCCGTCTGTCGTTGCTAGCGCGTAGACGACCGCGTCGTACAGTGCCTTGTCGTCTTCGATGTAGTTTGCTTCGTCTACGATCAACAGCCCGAGCGTGAGTCCTCGCACAGTTTCTGGACTGTTCGGAAACGCCTCGATTCCGGACCCATTGACGAAGCTCAGCCTTGTCTTCAGGATTCGTCCTTGGACCCATTTCTTGGGAAGTCTTGGCAGGAATGAGGCTATCCGTCGGATGAGTAACCGTCCTTGTCGCAGACTGGGGGCGAGAATTGCCACCTCGCGTTTCGAGCATGATAGGAGGATGTAGAGGCAGAGTACTGAGAGGGTCAGCGACTTGCCTGTCTGGCGTGCCCATCTTGCAACAACAAACTGGTTCGAGTCCAAGAGGAACCGGATCTGGTAGTCTGTTGGTTCGAACCCGGTAGCTAGTCTGAAGAATTCTAGGATGCCACAATCAATCAGCGGCTCGTTGCCGGCAAGCGCTCGTTTTCGAGTCTTGTCTAGCTCCTTGTATCGTTGGTCTATCTTGCTCCATAGAGACCATACCATCCTTTACTGACCCTCCTGTTCTTCGATCGCCTTCAGCCGTTTCTCGTACTCCTTGTACTGAGTGTCCTTCAACAGCTGGTTGAGTGCCAGGACGGTGTTCGTGTATTGTCTTTGCCAGGCCTCCTGCATTCTCACGGGCATCTCTGGATCTCTTGCCTTCCTGTAGGCCTGTTCTGCCAGTTCGACTAGCCTCTTGATCTCAGTCTCTCGTAGCCTGTTCGGATCGTTCTCTTCCAAAATCGACTACTCTTCTTTCTCGTCGTTCTCGGGCAGTTGCCTTCGTATCTTGCGGAGCTTCTCTTGCAGTGCATGGTCTTTCGCCTCGGACGCTAGTGCCTTCATCCAGATGCTGTACGAACGCATCACCACGCTGCCTAGCATTCGTGTTTCTTTTTCGTCCATCAGCTTCCCGCTCGGGGTCTGAGCCAGCCGGTCTAATAGTAGCCCTGTGAACCGTTCGATGCTGGCCACGAAGCGCGCGTGCGGGTCGCCGGTTTCGTTTTCTTCCAATCTGTTCATCCCTTTTTTCTAGCTCGTGTGTCAACTCGCGTATCCTAGAACGGCCTCTAGAACATGCGCAGGCTGCGCGCGCTAAGTCAGGACCACTATATGTCGAACGTCAAGAAAGCCCTTCCGGACCTAGAGGAGGTTCGTCCAGGGTTCTAGGTTCATATATATGCTCAAAATAATGAACGCTTGTTCAATAGAATGAGCATCAACTTCTCGGCCGCCACCCTGGCAGTGCTGGATGCTTTAGGCAGGGATCCGGAGACCAGGTACCATGTTAGGGCCGTGGCTGAGAAGGCGGGGGTCAGCGTTGGGGCGGCAAGCATGATCTTGCACTCGCTGGAGGCGTCTGGGATGCTGACGGTCGAGCAGACGGGGAATATGAAGTTCTATCAGTACGACCTTTCTAATCCTGTCTCTCGCCAGTGGAAGGTCCTGTTCAACATCAATCGTCTCAAGCCTTTGGCGGATATGATGGTAGAGGTTGCGGAACGGGTGGTCCTGTTTGGAAGCGCGGCCGAGGGAACCGATACGCGGGAGAGTGATGTGGATCTGTTCATTCTGGCTCAAGACGAGACAGTTGTGAAGAGCGTTCTGCGTAGATTTCAGAAGGGTTATTCCAGGTCTCTCTCTCCGATAATAATGAACGCGGCTGGTTTCGCGAGGCTTAGGAGGCAGGATCTTTCATTGCATGAGAATATTCTTCGGGGTCGGGTGCTCTGGGAGAGAGGGTAAGGCCGGCTCTTCGGACCCTGCTGGATCAGAAGACGATCCGCCGGTCCCGGGCGACCCGTGAAATGGTCGCGAAGGAACGGGAAGGTGCGCGCAGGGATCTCGAAGCCGCAAGGAAGAGTCTGAGGGCGGGGGATCAGAAGTGGGCGACGATCCAGGCCTACTATTCGATCTTTCACGCGGCCCGGTCGCTCTTGTACAGCAAGGGGTTCCGGGAACGCAGTCATCGTGGACTATTGGCCGCTCTTCGCCTGCTCTATCCGGGCAAGGCCGTTGGTTCCATGTTCGAAGACTTCTCGGAGGCTATGCTACTACGCGAGCAAGCGGACTATGGGCAGGTGTACTCTGAGGACTCGGCGCGGATTGCGGTTGAGGATGCGGAGAGCTTCCTTGAAGAATCCTCCAAGCTACTGTCTCTCCCAGGAGCACGGGCCCAGAAAATAGGCAGGCAACGACATCAGGCAAAGAGGCGGTAGGGCCCCGCTCGGTTCTCCCGGGAAAGCCACAATTCTCAACAAATTCTTCGTGACGATCTCACCAAGAGATGATACAACAATTTTTCTGTGAAAATCTTTTTCCTAGTGCGGATCTTTCTGACCCCCGGGGACCTATACAAATCTCCCGAGACAGCGCAAGCTGGCAGTGGGGCCTTAGAGCTCGCGAGGAAGCATGGTATCAAGACGACGATCCTCCAGTTAAAGTTCAATGCCAAGTTCGACCACAGAGAACTCTATGGGGTGAATTGTAGTCGTGGACCCGATGCCTAGACAGTTGGAGAAGTCATCCTCAAGACTGTTGTCAGAAGAGGGCAAGTCTCAGTGGGTGAAATGCTGGAAGTGTGGGGCGTGGATTCATTGCAGGAAATGCTTGACACATCACCTTTACAACACTCCTCACAAGTAGTGGAGGCCGAAGCGTCGCAATGGACCGCCAGTCAGAACAGTTTCCTGAAGTCTTTTTCGAACCTTCGGGTCGTCTCTAGCCTATAGCTCATGGGAGCTACGGAGCTGTTTCACAGAGTCACGGTACGGTCTAACCCTGTCGTTCGTCATATCTCTCAACCCTTCCTTCAAGGTTCTAAGCCGCGTCAGTCGATGATGCCAGACTGGGCGGTTCTTGCCCGGTAGTGGTACCTGTGTTCAGATGTGTCCCTGAGAATATTATACTTGAACGACCGATAGATTTTACCCATATTGGAGTTCCATGAAGTATTGCGAGGATTGTAAGGTGCCAAGCCATACCGTTGGGGTCTGTCCTAAATGCGCTAAAGCACTCTGCATCAACCACTACGCTGACCACAGGAGCCACTGCGCTGGTCATCGCGAGTCCGGAGCGCATAGCTATAGACCCGTTCCTGGGGTCTTCCGCGGCTGACGCTACAACAGAGCCAGGTCTTTTCGTCTACCTTCGTTCAGAGAGGAAATCTTCAGTAGTCGAGCATGTGGACCTTTCGACCCGCACTTCTACAAACAGAAAGGCTGGCGGCGGGCTCTTAGGTAAACCATACTCGCGATGACGCGCTTGTCAGAAGCGAACGACTAGGCAGTTGACTGGGCGAGAACGCTCGCTTTCGTCACCTCAATCTGACCTTGCAGTGTTGAAATCTGGGCGCTTAACGTACTGAGGCTATGAACGAGAGTATTCTGCAGTTCCGGTTCCGAACGGGATGTCGTCGGGTGTCTTATGATTTCACGGATATGTTCTGCAACGACGAGTTTCTGATGCTCGAGGCCGCCAAGCTCTATTGCTTGTTTGACTAACTCTTCAAGTGTATCTCGCTTCTCAATTGATGCACCTTCGAGATTGCGGCTTTTCACGGGCCCATAGAGACAGACAGTCGGTAGAAAAGCTAGATCTGCAAAATTTCATGCCCCGTTCAGATCGTCCAAATCTACGGCGATGCTCTAATGCTTCCAAGCACAACCACGGTGGGTGAGACTTCGCGACTCAGATGCAAGGTAACTAAGGCAAGGAAAATTCAACGCCAAATTCGACTACGGAGAACTCTACGAAGAGGCGAGTAGTCGTGATGTTCGGGTTGCGAACAACCTGCCACACGGAAAACCAAGCTTCAGACCTTCTTGAGCTGTCTTTCGGCTATTGCTCAAACACGAGAACAAAACTGTCCCATTCTCGTGGAACCATTTTGGTGCTAAGACCAGTCAGGCTCAGATCATGACTGCTTCGGGGACGTCTTTGAAGTGAGGGTCTCCGGTCAAAACTTTACAGGATCTGTTTCTCGCTGTCGCCAAGACGAAGGCGTCAGCTAGGCCGAAGTCTTTCTTGCGCTTCTTCTCTTCAGCGTGCAGTTCTCCCGCCAGCGTCGCTAGCGCCGGACTGATCGGGTGGAGGGTTGAGTTGCTCTCGACTGCTGTGATGGCAGTTTTGGGGTCTCGCCTGGTTCTGAGCGACTTGCTGACGAGTTCCGCCAGAGTGACTGCTGAGGTGTGGATGGTGTTCGCTTGATCTTCTAGGAGGTCTCTCACTCTAGCTCCTCTGGGGCTGCCGTCCAGGTATTCTACCCACGCGTAAGCGTCGACCACGTACCTAGTCATGGTCGTTCATCTCATCGTCGCGGGTGAAGGGTCCTATTCCTCTGGCCGCTCCGAAGAAGCTCTTCCGGGTCTTACGAATCTCTACGTTGACGAGTTCTCCGGGCTTGACCCCTTCTTCCTCGGCAACCTCTCGGGGGATTGTCACGACGAGGCTTCCGCCGACCTTTCTGACTCTTGCCAGGGCCAATAGTATCACAACCAGTGTTATTTTCTGTAACATGTAATATTTGAAGATTTTCAAGTCCTCCAGTCAGACTTGAGGAAGGATCAAGTGCTAGTTTGTTGGGACTGGAACGCTAGGTTTTTCAGAACTGATGCTCTTTTCTATTGCGACCGTACTGCTCATAATCGGTGCTCCTAACAGATCATGTGGCAGCGAGCTTCTGAACGGTCTCTGGCAGAGGTGAACAGGGTTGGACGATAAGATTCGTTTTTGCACCGCACCAGACGGCGTGAGGATCGCATACGCCTCTGTAGGCTCTGGGCCACCACTCGTCAAGGCTGCTCACTGGCTCACCCATGTTCAGTATGACCTTGAGAGTCCTGTCTGGCGGCCCTGGGTTCGAGAGTTTTCCAGACACTACACCTACATCCGCTATGACGAGAGAGGCTTTGGACTGTCAGACCGTGACGTTGAGAATTTCTCGTTTGAAAGCTGGGTAACGGACCTTGAGACGGTCGTAGACGCTCTCGGCATTGAAAGGTTCGATCTCTTGGGGAACTCTCAAGGTGGACCGGTCAGCATCGCCTATGCCGTGCGTCACCCGGAACGTGTCAGCCATCTGATCCTGGGGGGAGCCTTTGCCAGCGGCTGGGATCACTGGAACCTCGAACCCGGGCAGCTCGAGCTCATCAGGGCGATGGTGACGATAATGAAGAACGGGTGGGGCCGGGATGATCCTTTTGCTCGCCGCGTGTTCACCGACGCGTTCCTACCGGAATCGACGCCAGAACAGCAGCGCTGGTTCGACGACCTCCAACGCGTCTCATGCGCTCCGGAGACAGCGTTGCGGTTGATGACCGAAGTCGGCAGTATCAACATACAGGACCTTCTCCCCAAACTTACCGTCCCAACTCTAGTTCTACACTCGAAGGGAGACCTTGTGATCCCGTTCGAGCGTGGCCGGGATATGGCTGGACGCATTCCGAACTCAAGATTTGTTCCCATGGAGGGAAGAAACCACATCCTGCTGGCCAGTGAGCCCGCTTGGCAGAGATTCCTATCAGAAACACGCAGCTTTACCGGAATGAGAGAGCCCCCCTATTACTCAGCCGAGACCAGCGAGACCGGTGAAGTGCCTGGACTCGATCGAAGACTCGCAGCGATAATGTACACGGACATCGTCGGCTACACCGCCCTGACTGGGCAGAACGAGTCTCTCGCCCTCGACCTCTTAGAAGAGCACCGGAAGCTCCTGCGACCACTCTTCACTAGCCATAACGGGAGAGAGGTGAAGACCGTCGGGGACATGTTCCTCGTTGAGTTTCCGAGTGGACTGGAGGCGGTCAGATGCGCTATTCGAATCCAGACCATACTTTCAAAGCGCAACGAGAGCCTTCCAAGAGATCGGAGAGTTTCTGTCAGGGTATTTTTTTTCTAAGGCTACGTTGACCACCGAGAAGGAGACGTCTACGGTGACGCGGTCAATGTCGCTTCGAGAATAGAAGCCTTAGCTGATCCTAACGGGATTCTCGTTACAAAACCGGTCTACGAGCAGGTTCGTAGCAGGCCAGATATCAAGACCGAGTCTATCGGGAGTCGTGAATTGAAGAATGTCAAGGAGCCCATCGAATTGTTCCGAGTCCTCCCTTGACAAGTTCACAGGCTCTCCAGGTAACCAGGGCTCGATTCTTCCGAATCGTAATAAGAGAACCGTGGATCCGACCCATCGGACATGAATCATCAACGCCCACGAGTCTTGAGAGCAATTGGGACAAGGCGACGGTTCCCAGCGAGCGCAGCAAAACACGTCGAGGGATTCGAAATGGCCCTGGCATCAACAGTAAACATGATTGAGATTCTCTTACTTCCGCTTGATAGGTGACGACTAGTCCATGGTGTCGAAGCGGGGCAATATTCGGCATGTAGAGATCAACGTCTCAAACTTCGAAAGGTCGAAGGCTTTCTACCAAGGTTTTCTGAGCTGGGTGGGCTACAAGCAGATCGTGGGCGGAAAGGATTTTGCTGGATGGAGCAATGGCGAAGCGGGGATTTTCGTGACCTACTTGGAGCGCTACAAGGACTCAGGATTCCATCGGGCACATGTGGGATTGAACCATATTGCATTCCAGGCGAAATCGAAAGCAGATGTGGACAGACTTCACACCGAGTTCCTTGTTCCGAGGAGCATCAAGGTGCTCTATGGTGGGCCGAAGGAGTATCCTGAGTATCGGAAGGGCTACTACTCGGTCTATTTCGAGGACCCTGATAGAATCAAATTGGAATTTGTCCATTGAGCGGGATAGGGCTCACGAAGAGACGTTGGAAGAACTACGAACCTTAGGGACTACAATGCGTTGGAGTTGGAACTTGACTGCTCAAGATCGTAGGTTTCACCGCTTTCCCCAGTGTGGGCGTAGTCGAGTGTTCGACGCGTCAATGTAACGGTCATTGTGATGGTTTCACGGGACACTTTTGCTACAGATATCTGTAGGTATCTTTGCCTCTTCAACCTGCCGAGGATGATCGGAAGCCTTTGCAAAGGACGGAGTATAGATAGCGTTTTTTCCATGCGTCTGGGCATCGGGGACGCGACTTAACTCAACGGTTTTGAACGGGTGTACAAGCGCGCTCAACCACACGACGCTCGCGTGACTGAATTCGCCAGCTCCACCAGGCGACCCAGTAGTCGTGATGTTCGGGTTGTGAACAACCTGCCAACTTGGGACGCTGAGCTAATCGACAGTTCCCTTAATGGTCTGCTCTCGCGTCCTAGACTGGCTTTTCACGCTTCTTCCACGCTGTCGCAGGTAGACCCATACGAAAATGAGAACCCCAAGTCCGAAGAGGCCGATGAGCTCTCCCATAAAAAACACAGCAAGAAACAGAATGATTGCCCCACCGTTGGGGAAGTTTGAACCCGCCTGATGAGGATAGAGTCCAGCTAAGGCCCCAACAGACATGACCAAGCCTAAAGCACACGCTCCGACTCCCGCAACGCCAAGTTTTGACGTAGTATTCATGCAGAGCATTCACGTTTGGAGTGATCATAGCCTACCAGCTTTCAAGTCTATCCATCACGAGAATTGTAGCGAAAGGTGCGCCTAGACTGCGAGTTGCGAACAACCTGCCGCGTGGAACCCTAGCTAGGCTGGCAGCGGTGGTAGTCCGGGAAAGTTGACTGCGAGATCGACTGCCTGTTGAATTAGAACCTGGTCAGGAGGCGACGGGCCGTTGTACCAGAAAGGAGGCCCGCTACCACCAGAGCTCGTGTACTTGATGAAGTTCCCATAAGCGAAGAGAACATCGTTCCCAATGCTGCCAAGCAGTCCCGCTAGAGTTCCCCTCTGAGACTGGTTCAGACCCGTCGTGTAGGTCGACCAGCTACTGGCGAGGCTGAGGAGCATTGTCTCGATTTTGTATAACTGGTTCGCTCGGTCAAAGTCGAGGATGACCAGATTGTTCAGCGCAAATTCCGCGGAATTCAATCCCCACACGCCAGTGTTTCTATATGCTGAATCAGATGTGAAATTGGGCTGCATCAGCACGATCTCTGCCTGCTCCACTCCGTAGAAGTCGAAGGTCTGAGCTAGTTCCAGTTGGCGCTCCCAGCGCGCGTGCATATCGTTCCTCTCAATCGTCCAGTACAGAAGAGAAGGAACGCTCACGACGAGCGCTAGTAGAACGATGATCAGCACTGTGCTAATTGTAAACTTCTTTCGTAACTTCGAAGCGGTCACGGTAGATCAAACATCTCTCGAGCCTACCCGAGTAAAGACTTTCCTATCGAACGAACATGATTGGGGTACCTCCGTTGACTTTCGGGTTGTGAACAACCTGCCACACGGATCCCTAAGTTAGGCATCTCTGAGGCATGATCTCTTCAAATCCAAGTACTCTTCGGTGTCTAACATCGAACAGATTCTTGCCTTGGACTCGAGGATCGTCAGATATGATGGCAATTGACTGGGACCGCTCGGTATGAACCGTTTGCAACATGTCAGGGTCAGCTTCCGAAGGCAGGGATTCATGAGACTACTCCACGCGCGTATCTCTCGCCTGGAGAAGGGTTTGGTTGAAATCTCAGCTAACAACCGTCCCGAACTAAGCCAGCAAGATGGATTTGTTCACGCAGGCGTCATGGCCACGCTCGCTGATAACGCAGCGGGCTACGCGACCCTATCCCTTCTGCCGCCTGGCTCCAGAGTGCTTGCGGTTGAGTTTAAGCTAAGCTTCATCCGGCCCGCAGTGGGTCAAGCCATTCGCGCACGCGGCAGAGTCCGAAAACTGGGCAAGACAATCGCGCTATGCGAGATCGAGGTAGAAACAAGCAGACAGCACAAATGGGTCTCTTGCGCCTGGGGCTCCGAAACGGTCTATTGTGACATAGCCAAGTCAAAGAGCCAGCCGGGAGCCGTCTAGCCAGCTTCGATCGTGCCTTCCTAAGATGTTCGAGAAGTGCTAACTGTGCAACCCCGAACCGTCTGACCTTGGTGAAGTTTAACGTCAAATTCGATCATGTGGAGCTGTAAGAGGCGAATAGTGTTCCTGATCTTCCGGTTGTGAACGACCTGCGATAGGGATGAGTAAGCTAGGCATTCCTTTGAGGCCTACTCCGCATACGGACGGATGGAAAAAAGGAATGAGAGGTTTGCTCTGGTCCTATGGGATGGTGGCTAGGTAATAGTGTAGCTTGTTAGTTGGAATGTTGCTGTGCCTGTGGTTCCGTCGACGCCGACCCCGTTTTCGAAGAAGAAGCCGCTTCCGAACGAGACTCCGAGGTTCTTGATGTTGGATATTGACGCCATGAAGGCTCCCATGTCGAAAGTGCCAATGTGGCCGCAGAGGTCGGACCAGTTCAGCGGGTCCAGGCTGACCTGTAGAGTTATCGGGCCATTAGAGCCTCCGCCCGTTGGGGAGAACTGGTAGTAGCTGCCGGAGTTGAGAAGGGTGGCCTGGACTGGCGTGTTTGACCACCAGTAGTCGAACTCATTCGCGACGACCGTATGTGAACTGTTGCCGTTGGTCCCGAGACAGGAGGACATGCCGGCTTGCGGAAGGTTCGAGGTGAAGTACAGTCGCACTGATCCCGGACAATTATTTGGTGACGATGCGGGACAGCTGCCGTTCGGGTTACCCACGAACATTGTTGTCGACGATGAGGTGAGGATCTGTATTGTGGCGGTAAGCGTATTGCCGGTCGTTAGGCTCGCTGTGAATCCGTCGGTCATTAGGTTGGCAAAGCCCGCAGGGGTTGCTGTGGCATCGGGAAACGGGAATTCGACGCCCGTTGAGATTGTATTAGCGTGACTCGTCTTGATCTTCGAGCCGAGCAGCTCTAGGAGAGCCCATTGTGAACCGGTCATTGGAAGAGACGTGTCCGCGTAGACGGTTACGACTGGAACCAGTAGAAGCGAGGTGACTGCTAGAATCGTGACGATTGGTATGATTGGTTTCAAGATTTTTTCGCAGCGGCTACTTGAAGAAATCTCTGTATTTATCAGACAGGTACACAATCGGGGACATGTGACAATGTATCGTGGTCCGAGAATGTCGAGTCTCGATAGCAGTTGTCCGCGGGTACTTTCTCGACGGACCTAGCCGTTTCTAGAAGATAGTCGGGTTATCGCTTCTTGTTTGGCCTCGTCTAGGACGCTGTCCAGGATCTGTTGTGCGTTGCGGATCTTGGCGGTTTTGAGGTGGAAGACTATTGTGGCGTCGTCGAAGTGCAGTCTGAGCATCTGGCGGACCAGGTCTCGGACGATCTCGTTCAATCCTTGCCAGTCCAGATTTTTCCATGTTTTGACGCTTCAACCTGGTGTTACCGTTCTTGTCTTCCGCTCAGCCTTGTCAAAGGCATCCGTTCGTTCGTATATCCCGCATGGTGGTAGTCGTAATGTTGCGGTTGCGAATGACCTGCCACACGGAACAATAAGGTTTGATCGAAAAGGTAGATACAGGTAGAGTGAACCTTGCTTCATCGCGGGTTCTAGGGTCTCTTGAAGCCCTCCGGAGATTCGCAGAGGAGACCATGGCCAGTCCATGTCAAGATTCGAAGGGCCCGAAGGGCCGATAAGGCTCCAATCTTGGAGATTTCGAAAAAGATCTGGGGCGGGCATGATTACCTACCCTCGGTCTGGGACGACTGGCTCGCCGACAAGAAAGCCAGATTCATCGTTGCAACTGTGAACGGAAGAACTGTAGGCTGTGCCCATGCCAGTCTCCAGACCACGTACGTTGCCTGGTTGGAGGGCGTGAGAGTACATGAAAAATACCGCGGGCTGGGAATCGCCGGAAAACTGAACCAAGCGCTGGTACAATGGGCTAGAAGGGAAGGAGCAAGGGTCGCGCGCCTATCAACAGGCAGCGGCAACCGTGCCTCCAGAGAACATCTAGAGAAGATTGGCTTCCCTGTTATGCAGACCTTCCAGCGACTCGAGTCGGCGAGAGGACTACACGTGAAACCCACCGGCGTCACGACATCGAGAGGCTCATCAAAGACTCTCTGGAACTGGTTGAAGACACGTCCCAGTTTTGCCGAGAACCACGCGATGTATTCTGACGGCTGGACATGGTATCCGTTGACACTTCAGAGCCTCAGAAAACTCCTGAGCCAAGGCCA
>Ga0099793_10000044_pt1 | contig 23658 bp, 17 predicted proteins | sample Rivendell_Oct201_9_FD_77319 | JGI IMG/M metagenome (GOLD analysis project Ga0099793, IMG submission 77319) | Vadose zone soil and rhizosphere microbial communities from the Eel River Critical Zone Observatory, Northern California to study diel... | ecosystem: Environmental > Terrestrial > Soil...
AACGCTTCGCTCACACCCTCGCGAGTGCGCACGCATGACTCGGGGCCGCCGTAGCTGGCTAAGCCTTCAGCGTATGACTCTTTCATTCACAACATCTCGCCGGTTTTGACCGGCGCACGGAGACGCGATGAACGCCGTCGCCATAGTCGGAATCTGCCTGTCCCTCGGGCTGCTGATGTTCCTCGCGTACCGGGGGATCAACGTGCTGCTGCTGGCGCCGATCATGGCGATGGTCGCGGTGCTGTTCAGCGGAGGCACGATGCCCCTGCTGCTGGGCACGTACACCCAGGTGTTCATGGGTGAGCTGGGCAAGTACCTGGCAAAGTTTTTCCCGCTGTTCATGCTGGGCGCGCTGTTCGGCAAGGTGATGGACGACTCGGGCTCGGCCAAGGTGATCGCGCATCAGATCGCGCGCTGGGCCGGCCAGAAGCGGGCGATACTGGCCATCGTGCTGGCGTGCGGCGTGTTGACGTACGGCGGCGTGTCGCTGTTCGTGGTGGCATTTGCCGTGTATCCGATCGCCAAATCCTTGTTTCGCGAGCAAGCCATCCCGAAGCGCCTGATCCCGGGCGCGATCGCACTGGGCTCGTTCACCTTCACGATGACGGCCCTGCCCGGCACTCCCGCCATCCAGAACGCGATCCCGACCGCGTATTTCCATACGACGCCGTTCGCCGCGCCCGGTCTCGGAACCATCGGCGGGGTGATCATGTTCGCCGGCGGCATGCTGTGGCTGAACCGGCGCGCCCACCGGGCGCGAGCCGCCGGGGAAGACTACGGCCAGCACGACGATCAGAGCGACGTGGCGGCGGCGCCCGGGTCGTCGGATCCGCGTTTCGACGTTGCTCTGACCCCGATCCTGCTGGTGATCGGGCTGAACTTCGTGTTCACCCAATGGGTGATCCCCGCGATGGACACCTCTTTTCTATCGCAGGCCAGGTATGGCGGCATCAAAGTCGGGGCCGTGGCCGGCATCTGGTCGATCGTGCTGGCGGTGGCCTGTGCGACGCTGTTCGCATTCCTTGCCAACCGCCGGCGCCTCCTGAACGCGGTGGACACGATCAACAAGGGAACGCTCGGCTCGATGCTGCCGATGTTGAATACGGCCTCCGAAGTCGGATACGGCGGAGTGATCGCCTCGCTGCCGGCTTTCGCGGTCGTGCGTGACGGCATCACGAGTCTGACGAGCGATCCGGTCATATCGGTCGCGATCACGGTCAACGTACTGGCCGCGATTACCGGTTCGGCGTCCGGCGGACTGAGCATCGCAATGGCTTCGCTGGGCGATTACTACCTGAACCTGGCGCAGGCCGCGCATGTCAGCCCCGAAATCATGCACCGGATTGCCAGCATGTCGGCCGGCGGTTTCGACTGTATGCCGCACAACGGCGCGGTGATCACGCTGCTGGGTATCTGCGGCTTGAGACACCGGGAGTCGTTTCTCGACATTTTCGTGGTCGCCTCGCTGATCACGGTGTTCGCCGGCATCTGCGTGATCATCCTGAACGCGCTATTCGGGACGTTCTGAGCGGGCGGAGCAGCGCGATGAAACGAATGGTCCTGTTCGCAGCCATCGCCTCGGCCGGGTTCGTCGCGCACGCCGAGGGCCTGCGCTTCGTGACGGCCGAGTTGCCGCCCTACACGTTCCAGGTGCCACCGGCCACGGTGGCGGAGGAGCCCGGGCCCGGGCAGGGCCTGGTGCACGAGGCGGTGCAGGAAATGGCCAGGCGCCTTAATACGAGTGTCGCCATCGAGTACATGGATTGGGACGGCGCGCAGAAGCTGGCGCTCGGCCAGCCCAATGTGGGCATCCTGTCGATCACGCGCACGCCCGAGCGCGAGGACCACTACCAATGGTGCTGCCGGATCGTGACCGACGATCTGATCCTGGTCGGCGGACAGGGCGTGGACGTGTCGAGCCTGGAGAAGGTCCGAGACCGGCCGATCGGGGTGCTGTTCCACAGCGGGGCCGAAGCGCTGCTGCGCTCGCTCGGCTTTTCCAGGGTGCACACTGCGCCCGAGGAGTGGCTGAACGCGACCAAGATGAAGGAGCGCCGCGTCGACGCGTGGCTGGCGCCGCGCTTGATGGTGATCCACGCGTACAAGGAGATCGGGGCCGATGCCTCGACGCTGAACTTCGGGCAGATCGTGCGGCCCAGCGAAATCTACCTGGCGTTCTCCAAGGGCACGCCGGAAGCCGAAGTTCAGCGCTGGGCGGGTGCTCTGAAGAGCATCCAGGACGATGGCACGCTCGAGCGGATCCTGGCCCGCTACAGCCGATTGAAAGTCGAACCGATCGCGGACGATCGGCGCCGCTTCACGCGCGGTTCGATCCTGTGGAACAACTAGGGGTGAGGTCAAACATGTTCAGCAGCCACCCGCTTCTGGCCGAGCTGCGCGCCACGCACCACGGCAAGATCGTCAGCGCCTCCGACGCGGTGCGCCTGATCCGCGACGGCGACACGGTCGCCACCGGCGGCTTCGTCGGCATCGGCTTCCCCGAGTCGATTGCAATCGCGCTCGAGGAGCTGTACCTGTCGAGCGAGGATCGCCATCCCTCGGCCTGCGGCAAGCCGCGCAACCTGACGCTGGTGTATGCGGCCGGCCAGGGTGACGGCCAGCTGCGCGGGCTGAACCATCTCGGGCATGAGGGACTGGTGCGGCGCGTGATCGGCGGGCACTGGGGCCTGGTGCCGGCGCTGCAGCGGCTGGCGATCGCCAACCAGATCGAGGCCTACAACCTGCCTCAAGGCGTGATCACGCATCTGTATCGCGATATCGCTGCGCACCGACCCGCGCACCTGACGCGCGTCGGGCTGGGCACGTTTGTCGATCCGCGCTTCGGCGGCGGAAAGCTCAATGCGCGCACGACCGAAGACCTGGTCGAGCTGATCACGATTCACGGCGAGGAATGCCTGCTGTACCGGACGTTCCCGATCGATGTGGGCATCATCCGCGGCACGACCGCCGATTCCGACGGCAATGTGACGATGGAAAAGGAAGCGCTGACGCTGGAGGCGCTGTCGATCGCGACCGCAGTGCGCAATTCGGGCGGGGTCGTGATCGTGCAGGTCGAGCGGCTGGCCGAGTGCGGTTCGCTCAATCCTCGTCAGGTGAAGATTCCCGGCGTGCTGGTCGATTGCGTCGTACAGGCACGGCCGGAACACCACTGGCAGACCTTTGCCGTGGCCTACGACCCGGCCTTCGCCGGCGAGATCCGCGTTCCGACCGCCTCGATCGGCGCGATGCCGATGAGCGAGCGCAAGATCATCGCCCGCCGCGCCGCCCTGGAGCTGCGGCCCAACAGCCTGGTGAATCTGGGCATCGGCATGCCCGAGGGCATCGCCGAGGTCGCCGCCGAGGAGCGGATCATCGATCTGATCACGCTGACGGCCGAGCCTGGAGTGATCGGCGGAATTCCCGCCGGAGGATTGAATTTCGGCGCGGCCACCAACACGCAGGCGGTGATCGATCAGCCGTACCAGTTCGACCTGTACGACGGCGGGGGCTTGGACCTCGCGTTCCTGGGGCTCGCGCAGGCCGACTGCGAAGGAAACGTGAACGTCAGCCGGTTCGGGAGCAGGCTGGCCGGGGCGGGCGGCTTCATCAACATCAGCCAGAACGCGAAGAAGGTTGTGTTCGTCGGAACCTTCTGCGCCGGCCGCCTGCAGATCGCTGTCGAGGCAGGACAGCTCAGGATCCTGGACCAGGCCGACTGCGTCAAGTTCGTGAGGGAAGTGGAGCACCGCACGTTCAGCGGCCGCTACTCGGCGCTGCGGGGCCATCCGGTGATGTACGTGACCGAGCGCTGCGTTTTTGCGCTGACGCCGCAGGGACTGGAACTGGTGGAAGTGGCCCCCGGCGTGGACCTGGAGCACGACATCCTGGCGCGGATGCAGTTCAAGCCGATCGTGAACGGCACCCCGCGCACGATGGACGAGCGCATCTTCCGGCCGGCGCCGATGGGGCTGCGCGACGATCTGTTGAGCGTTCCGCTGCCGCAGCGCCTGCTCTACGATGCGCAGCAGAACATCCTGTTCATCAACTTCGAGGGGTACACGGTTCGCAGCCGCGAGGACGTCGAGGCGATCCGCACCGCGGTCGAGCAGCGCATCGGTCCGCTGCAGCGCAAGGTGTTCGCGATCGTCAACTACGAAAATTTCTCCCTCTGGCCCGAAGCGGTCGAGGCGTATTCGGACATGGTGCGCGACCTGACGCAGCGCTTCTATATCGACGTCACGCGCTACACGACCAGCACCTTTCTGCGAGTGAAGCTGGGCCGGGCGCTGAAGCGGCGTGGCGTGGCGCCACATATTTTCGAGAGCGCCGACGAGGCCCACCTGCAGCTGAGCGACATCGAGCGCCGGCTTCGCGCCTAGCAGGCGCATCGCCCGCAAGCCATGGCCGGCGTCGAGGTCGAGGATCTGCAGTTCGACCCCGGTGGCGCACCCTTTTCGCGGCGCTACGGCGATGTGTACGCGAGTCGCGGCGGCGCGCTCGGTCAGGCACGGCACGTGTTTCTGGGCGGCAACGATCTGCCGTCGCGCTGGGCCGGGCGCGAGCAGTTCGTGATCGTCGAGAGCGGATTCGGACTGGGGACGAATTTCCTCGCGACCTGGCACGCGTGGCGCGACGATCCTCGCCGGCCGCGCCGGCTGCATTTCGTTTCGGTCGAGCGTCACCCTCTCCCTGCGGGCAAGCTGGCGACGTGCGCCCCGGCGCCGCTGGCCCCGCTCGCTTCCGAGCTGGCGAACGCGTGGCCGCTGCCGTTGACCGGCCTGCACCGGCTCGCGTTCGAGGCCGGCGCCGTTACGCTGACGCTCGGCTTCGGCGATGCGCGAACCCTGGTTCCGGAGCTGGTGCTGGGCGCGGACGCGTTTTATCTGGACGGCTTCGCACCGGACCGCAACCCCGAGCTGTGGGATCCCGCACTGCTGAAGGCGCTGGCGCGGCTGGCGCGGCCCGGTGCGACGCTCGCCAGCTGGACGGCCGCGCGCGCGGTGCGCGACGCATTGACGGCCGCAGGCTTCGAGGTCGGGCTGCGCGAGGGCTTCGAGGCCAAGCGTCACATGCTGGTCGCGCGCTATGCGCCGCGATTCAGGACCCGGCGACACGATCCTGCGTCGCCCTACGCGGGCGCGCGCGAGGCGATCGTGATCGGAGCGGGGCTGGCCGGTTGCGCCAGCGCACTGGCCCTGGCCCGCCGCGGGTGGCAGGTGGCCGTGCTGGAGCAAGGCGCACATGCGGCCCGCGGCGCCTCGGCGCTGCCTTCGGGGCTGCTGCACCCGGCGCTGGCGGCCGACGACAGCCACGCTGCGCGCCTGTCGCGCGCTGGCTTTTTGTTCGGCCGCCGCCAGCTCGATTGTCTGCAGGCGAACGAGCCGCTGCTGCTCGCGAGCGGGGTGCTTCAGATCGCCGGCGACGAGCTTGCCGAAGAGCGATGGCCGCAGCTGCTGCAGCAGCAGCGATGGCCGGCAGGGTTCGTGCAGCGGTGCAGTGCGTCGGAAGCGTGCGAGGCCGTCGGATTGCCGCCGCGGCGCGGCGGACTCTGGTTCGCCGATGGCGCCGTGGTCTCCGCCGCTGCCTGGTGCCGCGCGATGCTCGCCGAAGAGCCCGGCATTCGCCTTTGCAGCGGCCACCAGGCTATCCGGATCGCACGCCAAGCCGGCTCGTGGCTGATCGAGGCCCGCGCGGTACCGATTGGCCGCGCGCCGGTTGTCGTGATCGCAGCGGCGATGGACGCGCCTCGCCTGCTGGAAACGCAGTTCGCGCCGGGACGGCCGATCCGCGGCCGGACCACGCAACTGGCGGCGGGGGAGCTCGCCCGGCTGCGGGCCGCAATCACGGGTCGGGGCTACGTGGTTCCCGGGTTGGATGGCCGTGTCGCGGTGGGCGCCACGTACGAGACGATCGGAGCGGGCGAGGAGCCGGGCGTTCCGGATCAGACCGCGCACGAGACCAACCTGGAACGGCTGTCGCAGCTGCTGGCCCACCCCGTGCCGGTGCGGATCGACGGCGGTTTCGACGCGGTTCGCTGCGTTGCGATGGACCGCACCCCGCTGGCAGGCGCTGTGGCTGACGAGCGCGCGGCGCTCGATCCGCGCTTCAGCCTGCGAGGCGCGCACTTGGCGGATCTGCCGCGGCGCGCCGGTCTTTACTGCAGCTTTGCGCTCGGGTCACGCGGCCTGGCACTGGCGCCGCTGCTGGGCGAACTGGTCGCGTGCCTGATCGAGGGCGAGCCGCTGCCGATCGAACGCTCGCTGGCGGCGACTGTGGACCCGGCTAGATTCCTGCTGCGGCGACTGCGCACGCATCAGGCGCAATGATCTTAAGGGTCGTCACATGTGAAACACGTTGCGATACGCCTTGACAATTGCAACGGCCCGGCGACATCCTTCGAGCGGAGGGCTGGAGCACCGAATGGTCTTACGAGGAGGTAACCAAGTGACCGATCAGCAAACGAACTGCTTGATTCTGGCGGCACGCAGCGGCGTCATCGTGGCGGCGTTCGCTGCCGCAGGCGCTGCTCACGCCAGCCGCTGCACGGATCTCGTTCAGGCGTTCGGCAGCCAGCTGGCCGACGTGCAGTGCTTCGAGAGCGCCGACTTGACGACGAACAATCTCGCGACAACCCCGGCCAACAATTCGTTGGCGGGCTTGCCGGTGTTGGCTTTCACGCCGATCACGGACCGCGGCGTGATTGCGCCTGTTGCCGGGCAGCGAACTCCGATCACCAAGGCGGTCCCCGGCATACAACTCGATGCGCGAATTGCCGCAGACCCCACCGGCCAGGCCCGCTTCCTGCTGCGCCTGCCGGACTCCTGGAACGGGCGCCTGGTGGTCGCGGGCGCCTCGGGCACTCGCAGCGAATTCAACGGCGATTTTGCGTGGAGTGACTATGTCGTTCAGGAGGGTTACGCCTATGCCTCGCAGAACAAGGGCGTACTCAATCTGAAGCTGACCACGTCGGCCGATCCTCTGGGCTGCCGGCTGAACCCGGCGTCAGGCGTTTACGTGCACTTTTACGACAACGACCCGGGACAGCAGTTCACCCGCTGGCGCCATTACATGATCGCCGCGGCGAAACTGGCGCGCCAGGGCGTCGGGGCCCATTATGGGCATGAGACTCGTTACACCTACGCGGTCGGTACGTCGAACGGCGGCTACCAGGTGCGCCGGGCGATCGAGACGGCGCCGGAGTTGTTCGACGGTGGCGTGGACTGGGAGGGTACCTTCGTCGATGCCGGCGGGCCCAATCTGCTGACCGATCTGCCGGCTGCCGTGCTGAACTTTCCCGATTACGTGAGCTCGGCTTACAACGCCAGCAGCACGGCCGCGAAGAACATCCGTGCCGCCGGCTATCCGCCGGACCTGGTCATATCCACCACAGCGAGCACCGCGTCGCTGTGGGGCAATTACTCCGCCTCATTCTGGGAAGTGACGCTGTGCCAGTGGCAAAAGCGGCTCGACCCCACATACGACACCTACGGCGCTGGAACCGGAACCTACAACTACGTCGCGCGACTGTCGGGTTCCGACGTGGGCGAGCAGCTGTCCGACTTCGCCACCACGGGCCGCATCCAGCGACCGCTGGTCACGCTCGCTGGAACGATGGACGGCCTGTTACCGATCGATCACCACGCCCGCGCTTACGCCCGCAGAGTGCGGGGCCGGGAGGATGACGACAGTTCTCCGCCCTACCGGCTGTATGAAGTGCAAAACGGCAATCACATCGAGGCGTACAACCAGACGTTTCCTCAATTGGAATTGATCGAGCCCCACGCCCAGCGAGCGTTCGATCTGCTGGTGCAGCACGTCGAAAACGGTGCGCCGTTGCCGCCCGATCAATGTATTCCGCGCGGCGGCGCGATTGCCGATGCGCCGGCGCAACCCGGGCACTGTCAGGCGCTGCTGGCGCCATAGCTGGCGTGCAACGCGGCCCGGGCCCCGCGCGCGGAATCAGCTGGAACAGGTAGCTGGCGGTCACCTTCTCGGTGACCGCCCGCCATCTCGAGCAGCTGCTCGCGTACTCCCGTCGTGCCTCCCGGGGCAAGCGGTCACGACCAGGTTGTTCAAGCCGTCCCGGTGGCGAGTTAGCGCTGAAACACCCGGTTGACAAATAGAGCAAGAATCGACTGTTGGCGCTACGGGTGTTGTGCAGCACAGATTGACTCGGCAATTCGCGAGCGTACCCTCACCACACTTCGCAACACAAAAACGCAAGTGATCGCCGCCCGCGGGGAAATGATCGGGGCGCATCGAACAAGCGCTCAATTTTTGCATCTCCAGGGCGAACCGCCGTGAGCTCACCAGGAGACCGCCATGAGAGCAAAGCGAACGAACTGCGGAACAACCTTAGCACTGGCGGTGGCCATTGTCGGGAGCCTGTGCAGTGCGCCAGCGAGGGCCGACCCGCCGCCCACCCCGAGGTTCCAGGTCGACCCGTTCTGGCCGAAGCCGCTTCCCCATAACTGGGTGACGGGGGAGATCGGCGGCACCTGCGTCGACTCTCAGGATCACGTCTTCGTGGTGACCCGCGGCTTTCAGAAGGGCGGGCTGGTATCGCCCGAGGGGGTAGGGGGCAGGCCGGAGAAGTCGACGGCTTCTCCGCCGGTTATCGAGTTCGACCCGGACGGAAACGTCGTCAATTCCTGGGGTGATGCATCGATCGTGCAGACCGGCCCGAACGCCGGCAAGAACGCAGTCATGCCAAATGGCACCCACGGCTGCTTCGTGGATTTCGAAGACAACGTCTGGGTCGCGGGCAACGGCGATGGAATCGCCCAGAAGTACTCGCACGACGGCAGTGCCCTGCTACTGCAGATCGGAACCAAGTTCCTCTGTGACGACGGCACTGCTACCGGTGGCGCGTGTGGAAATGTCGGCCTGGAGGGCTTCAGCAAGACGCTGTTGAACGATCCGGCCGATATCGCGGTGGATCCCTCCAACGGGGACGTCTACATCGCGGATGGCTACGGCAACCACCGAGTGGTTGTTTTTGACAAGGGCGGGACGTACCTGCGGCAGATGGGCGGCGTCGGGACCGGTCTGGGTCAGTTCACCGCCGGTGATGGTGGCCATCCCCATTGCGTCGTGATCGGCAAGGACGGGCTCGTCTATGCCTGCGATCGCGGCCAGGACCGGATGAACGTCTATCGGAAGGATGGCACCCCGGTGAAAGAGATTCCGATCATTCCCGGCACGGCCGCACTCGGGACGGCGGGCTCGGCATGGGACATCGATTTTTCGCCGGGCCAACGTCAGGCGTTCATGTATGAGTCCGATGGAGGAAACGAGGTGGTGTGGATCTTCAACCACGCCGCCGCCCTGGCGGGCCTTCCGACCGCATTGCTCGACGGCTTCGGACGCCCGGGCCACGGGGTCGGCGAATTTACCTTCCTGCACATGTTGGCCGTTGATTCGAAGGGAAACCTGTACGCGGGCGAGACGATCGGCGGCCGGCGCATCCAGAAGTTCAGAGTGAAGGACGACTGACCTGTCGTGCAGTTATGTCGCGGCGGCCGGAAGCGTTTGAGCTCTCGGCCGCCGCCGCTTGCGGTATCGAAGGGCGAACCGGCGCCTGAACACCGAGGTCTACTTGAGACGACTTGCGGCCAACCGCCGGCTGCGCCCGACCTTATGGTCGATCGCCTTGCTCGCGGTCCTCGCCGTCCCTCGATGTGCCTTTGCAAACGGTGCCGATCTGCCTCCGGAGGTCGTGCTGCAGGGATTCGTCAGACCCGAGAATGACCACCTTCGCCTTCTGGTCCGCATCCCACTGGTGCTGCTGGGCAGTTTCACGCTGCCCAAGCGTGGCCCGGGCTACCTGGACCTGGCCAATATCGACGATCGACTGCAGCAGGCCGCCACTTCGACAAGCCGCCAGATCGAATTGCAACAGGACGGCGTTCTGCTGGTCCCCGTTGCGCTGAAAGGGCGAATCTCGCTCCTATCCGATCACTCGTTTCTAAACTACGCAGCCGCCCTCGCTCACCTCGAGGGTCCGCCGTTGGCGGTAGACACCGATCTTTTCTGGAACCAGGGGTTCTTCGACGTCCTGCTCGAGTATCCGATCCGGTCGGCCCGCAGCCATTTTTCGATCCGCATCAACATAGCGCCCGAACTGGGGCAACGGCTGAAGCTGCGGCTCGAGTTACTGCCCGTCGACGGCCGTGCCCTCAGCTACAAGCTGCCGGGTAACTCGGGCTGGATCGCGCTCGATCCGCGCTGGTACGAGGTGGCGTGGCTTTTCGTCAAACTTGGCTCCATCGACGCGCTCGGGTTCGATCGCTTCGCGTTCCTTCTTTGTTTGATCGCCCCTTTCCGGCAATTCCGGAGCCTGTTGGCGGTGATCTTGATGCTGGCCGGCCTGCAGGCGCTCACGTCGACCGCGATCGTGGAAGGAATGGTTACCGACAGCCCACTCCTGGAGCCGTTGTTCGACGCCACTCTGGCCGCCGCGATCATGCTGCTCGCCATCGGGAACCTGGCGGCGCCGAGCCTGCGGCGTCGCTGGTTCATCGGCGCCGTCGTCGGCACCGTCGGCGGCTTCGGCCTCAGCCGTTCGCTGGCCGATGCGCTGCAGTTCGCCGGGACTCACACGCTCGTGTCGCTTGTGTCGTTCAACGCTGGGACGGTGCTGGCGCAGGTCGCAAGCCTGGCGTTTGCGCTGACGGGGCTGCGCCTGTTATTTGCTCGCGTGCTCGGCCCGTCGTTGGGTCTGGTGGTTCTGTCCTTGGTTCTGGGGCACATGGCTTGGCACCGGATGGCGGATCAGGGCCATGAGCTCGCGCATCAGCTCGGGCATGTGGGCCTGGCCTCCGCAGCGAGCGTCGTCGGACCCTGGCTGCTCCCGGCGCTTGTGGTCGGCGGGCTCGCGTACTTCCTGCCGGGACGATTCGGCGGAGTGCCCATCCCATCCTTGCGGACCGCGTTGCTGGGCAAAGGCGCTGACGAAAGTTCGAGCCGCGCGGTCTGATGCCGACCCGTCAAGCGCCGGTTATGGACGCGAGCGGACACCGCGCAGCGTTCAGGGTTCCTCTCTCAGGTATTGCCGCATCTGCGCCAGCGCTGACGGACTCTCCATCGATCAACAGCTGGCGCAGGTCGGACTGCACCACGAAGCGACCGAAGGCAAAATCGCCGGAGGGGGACGGGTCAGTCACCGGTGTCTCGTTTCGAAAACTTGCGGCGAGGATACGACCGTGTCCGCCTTTGATACTATGCGAAGGGGTTTCATGATTTCGTTCGCCACCGCGGCGCCCGCCGTCAGCGCCGCCTTTCTCGCTTCGCTGGTCGAAGTCGTCGAGGCATTCACCATCGTTCTGGCCACCGGCACGCTTCGTGGCTGGCGGGCCGCGATCGCGGGTACTGCAGCGGCCCTGGCGGTGCTGGTAGTGATCGTGGTCGCGCTCGGGCCGCTACTCGACCGGGTCCCCGTCCACTGGCTCAAGCTCATCATCGGCACATTGCTGTTGTTGTTTGGCATGGGCTGGCTGCGCAAGGCGGTGTTGCGCGCAGCGGGAATCATTGCGCTCCACGACGAGAACGCCGCGTTTGCGGCGGAAACGGTCAAGTTGAGCGACGCGGCCACGCCGGGTCGCGCCGCTTTCGACTGGCTCGGTGGTGTCGTTGCGTTCAAGGCGGTGCTGCTCGAGGGCCTCGAGGTCGTGTTCATCGTGATCGCCGTGGGCGCAGGTCGCGGTCTGCTCCTTCCGGCGTCGCTCGGCGCCCTGGCCGCTTGTATCGTCGTTCTGGTCATCGGTGCGATCGTGCATCGCCCACTTGCGCGCGTACCTGAAAACACGCTCAAGTTCGCGGTGGGCGTGATCCTGAGCGCGTTCGGGGTCTTCTGGACCGGCGAGGGTCTGGGAATCGCATGGCCGGGCGAGGACTTGATGATCCTGTTTTTCGGCGGCGCGTTCCTGGTGGTCGGGCTATGCGCCGCGCAGATTGTTCGGCGAGCGACCGGGGCACTCACCCCATGAGTGTCCTGCGCGAGCTTGCGAGCGAGTTGTGCAAGATGTTCGTCGGCGATGCCTGGTTGACGGCCGGAATTTTGATCATCGTGTCACTGACCGCCTGCTTGGTGGGCTACCGCGTCGCGCCACCACTGATCGGTGGCGCCATCCTGTTTCTGGGTTGTTGTGTCGTTCTGGTGGCGAGCGTCGCGCGGTCCGCTCGAGGATTTCGCGTCCGCCGACAAGGCCGGCCCTAGGCGCCCGTTGTCGCGTCGTATCTTTGGCCATCTAAAAGAAATCTCCGCTCGATGGCTGGTCGTCCGGCACCGTTGCGTTCATGCTTCCGGAGATCGGATCGGAGTTCTTCAAGCCGAAGTTGACGCGGTTTGGGCTCGAGTCCGTCGAGCCGAGGCCCGTTCCCATGTTGGCGCAGCCCGTCACGATCACGGCGAGCAGCGGCAAGCCCAGTTTCAGCATCGGATGTTTCATGTCTCATCTCCTGGTCGATTTCGCGAACGACGCATCAGCCGCTCGCCAGCTGATCGCGGATCGGCAGCTGGCGGATGCGCTTGCCGGTGGCGGCGAAGATGGCGTTGCACAGCGCCGGTGCGATCGGCGGCAGGCCCGGCTCGCCCACACCGCCCAACGGCACCGACCAGTCGGACGCCGGCAGCAGGTGCAGCTTGATCTGGCGCGGCGCCGCGTCGATGCGCGTCACCTGGTACTGATGGAAGTTGTCCTGCTCGGCACGTCCGTTCTTGAAGGTGATCTCGCCAAGGGTCGCCAGACTCACTCCCATCACAACGGCGCCTTCCAGCTGCGAGCGGATGCGGTCCGGGTTGACCTGCGGGCCGCAGTCGAAGGCGACGTCGACACGCGGGATCGTCAGCTCGCCCTTGCCGCCGACCGCAACTTCGACCACGGCGGCGGTATAGCTGACAAAGCTGTAATGCGCGGCCAGGCCCAGTCCCCGGCCCTTGGCTAGCTTGCGGCCCCAGCCGGCTTCGCGCGTCACGGTCTCGATCACGCGGCGCAGGCGCCCCATGTCGACCGGATACCGCTGCGGCGATTCCGAGTAGTTCCAGCCGTCCTTGAGGGCAGTCGGATCGATGAGGCGAGGCGGTCCCACCAGCTCCAGCAGGTAGTCGCGGTGATCGCGGCCGGCCGCGGCCGCCAGCTCGGCCACGAACGATTGCACGGCAAACGCGTGCGGCACGTTGGACACCGACCGGAACCAGCCGATACGGGTATGCGCGACGGCTTCCGGGTTCTCGATGCGCAGGTTGGGAACGTCGTACGGCATGTTGATCAGCCCCATGCCCTGCTCGAACGGCGCCTCGTGCTTGGGATCAGGCCCAAACAGGGAGACGATGCTCGGCGCTGCGCTGCGGTGCAGCCAGGCCACCGGCTTGCCCCGAGCGTCCAGTCCTGCTTGCAGGTGCTCCACCGACACCGTGTGGAAATAGTCGTTGTGGACGTCGTCCTCGCGCGTCCAGGTAACCTTGACCGGCTTGCCAGCGAGCTGCTGCGACAGCAACGCGGCTTCGATCGCGAAGTCCGGTTTGGACTTGCGGCCGAAACCGCCGCCCAGAAGCGTCACGTGGACCGTGACGTTTTCAGATGACAAGCCGAGGTGCTTGGCCACGTCTTCGCGTGTGACCTGCGGCGCCTGCACGGCGGCCCACACCTCGCAGCGGCCGTCGACAATACGCGCGGTCGCAGCCGGCGGCTCCATGCTCGCGTGCGCGAGGTGCGGCAGGTAGTACTCGGCTTCGACCTTGTGCGCGGCTTTGCTCATCGCACCGTCGACGTCACCGGCTTCGCGCAACACTTTGCCCGGCTTGCGCGCGGCCTGCTCCAGCTCGGCGCGGTACGCCTTGGAGTCATAGCTGCCGTGCACCCCATCATCCCATTGCACTTTCAGCGCATTGCGCGCTTTGATCGCCGTCCAGGTGTCCATCGCGACCACAGCCACTCCATTGAGCGGGTGGAACTTCGCGGACGGCACGCTGACTTGGATTTGCAGCACCTTCACGACACCGGGAATCTTCAGCGCTTCGGCGGCGTCGTAGCGCACCACTTTGCCGCCCAGCACCGGCGAGCGCGCGACCACGGCATAGAGCATGCCCTCCAGCCGCGTGTCGATGCCGTACTGAGCCTTGCCGGCGACGATGTCCCGCCCGTCGGCCAGGTGCGTCTTGCCCTTGCCGATATAGCGGAACCGGGTCGGGTCCTTGAGCCGCAGGGATTCGCGTGCCGGCACGGGCAGTTGCGCTGCAGCGCGCGCCAGGGCACCGTAGCCGAGCTTGCGCCCGCTCTTGCGATGGACCACCTCGTGGTTCACCGCCTGCACCTCGCTCACCGATACGCCCCAGCTGGCCGCCGCGGCCTGCTCCAGCATGGTTCGCGCAGCCGCGCCGCAGCGGCGCATCGGCTCGAAAAAGTGTCGCGTGCTGCGCGAGCCGTCGGTGTCCTGGTTGCCGAATTTCAGCTCGTCCGCCGGCGCCTGCGTCACACGCACCTTGCTCCAGTCGGCCTCCAACTCGTCTGCGACGATGAGCGGCATGCCGGTGCGTACACCCTGGCCCATCTCGGAGCGGTGGACGACGATGGTGACAGTGCCGTCCTCGCCGATGGCGATGAAGGCCAAAGGGTTGTCGCTCCAGCCGTGCGGCATGCTGTCGGCGCCGTATCTCGCGGCGTCCTGAGCCTTGACCACTTCTGCCACGCCAGCGATCAGCACCAGGCCACCCAGCGCGCCCACACGGGCGAGGAACTCACGCCGGCTCAGGCCCGCGGATTCATCCCCCGCCTTCATGACTGCGCTCATTTGCCGGCTCCCAGCTTGCCCGCAGCCTGCTTGATGGCCGCACGGATCCGCGGATAGGTACCACAGCGGCAGATGTTGCCGGTCATCGCCGCATCGATGTCGGCGTCGCTGGGCTTGGGATTGCCCTTGAGCAGCGCCGCGGCCGACATGATCTGCCCGGACTGACAGTAGCCACACTGCGGAACGTCCAGCGCCAGCCAGGCATCCTGCACCGCTTGACCGGCCGTTGTGGCGCCAATGCCTTCGATCGTGCTGATCTTTTTGCCGGCCACTGCCGATATGGGCATCATGCAGGAGCGAGTCGGCTGACCGTCCAAGTGCACGGTGCAGGCCCCACACAGCGCCATCCCGCAGCCGAACTTGGTGCCGGTCATACCCAGGTGGTCGCGCAGCACCCACAGCAACGGCGTATCGTCCGCGGCCATCACCTGCACTTTCGTTTCATTGATCGAGAGTTCCATTGGATACAATCCCACCGTTGACCCGAAGCTCGGGACGCCGGGGTATTTCGCACGGCTAAAGTTAGCCGACGGTTTCCCGGCGTTCGACGCGCGTTACAGACGCAACCGAGAGCTCAGTTCGGCAAAAGGTGAATCCGTTGTACGGTCACGACCCGTAGCGATACGGGGCACGCGCCGACGGCGGCAACTGGTTCCCTTTGGCGTACATACACTGTTCGTAGGCGATGTCGTACCGCTGCTGCACGCTGTAACGCGCTTCAGCGCCGCGGCCCGCTCCGACCGCGGTGCCCGCAATCAAGCCGAGGCCGGCGCCCGTCCCGACGCCGTTGCCCCCACCTATCATGGCGCCGGCTGCGGCACCGAGCACGGTTCCGACGACCGCGGAACCGGCGACGCTCTTCGCGGCAGCATCGTTCGGGTTGGCGCCGGCTGACTGCGCGCTGTAGGCGCGGCAGGCCTGGTCCTCGGCCGTGAACACTTCGAGCGGCTTGCCTGCAGCGGGCAACACGGCAACCGAAGGACCGGTGGGCATTTGCGCACAAGCGCACAGAAGTACCAGCGGTGAGATGGCACCGATGTGGCCCCACCGGTTGAAGCGTCGCACGATGTTCATCTTGATTTTCCAGATGGTTTTTGGATTGCTTGAAGCTCTCGCCGGCCCGAGGGACTATTGCGGCGGCGGCGCCAAATCCGCCGGCGGCACAGGCAGCGCCTTCCATCCGCCCGGGCAGGCCGGCACGTACGGGTAGTAGCCCTTCGCGGCCTCGCAGTAGTACCAGCTCCTCGGCACGGCGGCCGGCGCTGGCGCCGCAGCGGGGGCAGCGGCGACGGTGACCGGAGGCTCGTACGGATCCGGGTACGGATAGACCGGCGCCGGGTAGAAGTACCAGGCGTCACCCGCGATCCACCACCAGCCGAGCCGCCCGTCGTGAACCTCGTGTGTCCATCGCCCGCCGCGCCACCGGTCAAGGTCGTGCTCATGAAAGCGGGCGATGTCGCCGCCCCAGTGCCGGCCCTCATCATGGCGCCCCATATCGCCGTGCCCGTGCCCGCCCTCTTCGTGGCGCTCCGCCAGCGCGGGAAGCGACGGCAGTATTGCGACAAGCGCCAGCGCGAGCCCGGCGATCCGCGATCCGACGCCGCTGCGGGTCATGGGACGAACGATGCTCAGTGACTTGTTCATGATGCTTCTCCGCTGATTGAATACGAGATTTCGTCAAACCTCACGACTGCAGGCTCTGCGCCGATGTCCACCCGCCGCCAAGCGAGCGGATCAATTGCACGCTGGCGCGCTGCTGGCGCGTATCGAGGTTGAGCGAGTCAAGCTGGGTCTGCAAGGTGATCGTTTGCGATGTGACCACTTCCAGATAACTCACCTCGCCCTCCCGGTAGCGGGTCATGGCGAAGTCCAGCGATCGCTCGGCCGCAGTCACCGCCGAGTGCTCCTCGATCGCCGCCTTGCGATAGTTGTTTACCAGCGCCAGGCTGTCCTCCACCTGCTGGAACGCGGTCAGCACGACGCCGCGGTAAACGCTGCCGGCTTCGTCGAGTGCCGCTTCGGCCTGAGCGACCTGAGCCTTGCGCTTGCCGGCGTCGAACAGAGTGAACAGCAGCGACGGCCCGATCGACCAGAACATGTTCGGCGCGTTGATCCAGTTGCCGGCTGCGGCCGATTGATATCCCACCGTTGCACTGAGCGTGACCGCAGGAAAGAACGCGGCCCGTGCGACCCCGACGCTGGCATTGCTCGCGACGATGCGCCGCTCGGCAGCGGCGATATCGGGCCGGCGCTGCACCAGGGTTGCCGGCACACCCACCGGCACCTGCGGCAGCTCGATCTGCGCGAGTTTCGGCGGGATCGAGAATTCGGAAGGCGATTCGCCGACCAGGGCGGCGATCGCGTGTTCGGCCACCGCGCGCAGGGCAAGCGTTTGCGCTGCCAGCGAGCGGGAAGTGCCGAGCTGGGTCTGCGCGCGCGCCACATCAAGGCCCGAGGCAATGCCGCCGTCGTGGCGCGTTTGCGTCAGCTCCAGTGCGCTTTCGTAGGCCTTCACCGTCTCATTCAGCGTCGCCACCTGGCGATCCAGTCCGCGCAGCACGAGGTAGTCGTCGGCGAGCTGAGCCTGCAGGCTCAATCGGGCGGACTCCAGGTCGGCCGAGGACGCCTGCGCCTGGGCTCGGCCCGCATTCACCTCGTTTCGAATGCGGCCCCACAGATCGAACTCGTAATCGACCTCAACCCCGGCCGTGAACGAGTTGTAGTCGTTCGGTTGAGTCAGTCCGCGCAGCGGCCTCATGTTCGACTGCCGATCGCGTTGCGCGTTGGCGCCGAGGACCAGCGACGGAAAAAGACCCGAGCGCAGCTGATCGCTGAACGCCTTCGCCTGGTGGTAGCGCGCCAGCGCCGCCGCGAGGTCGGGGCTGTGCTCCAGCAGGCGCGTTTGCAGCTCGTTCAGGTCGGCGTCGCCAAACATCGTCCACCAGTTGCCACGCGGCAGACCGTCGGCCGGCTGCGCGGGCGTCCAGGGCGCAGCCTCCTTGTAAGCCGCGGCGATCGGAACGTCCGGCATCGTGAGCTTCGGCGCTGTCGAGCAACCGCTGAGCGTCATGGCTGCAGCAAGGGCAACTGCTGCCAGCCCTTGGGCCGGACTCATTTGGCTCCTCCCTGCACGGAAGGCCCGGATGGGGCAGCTGCGACCGTGCTGCCGTTCGTGGTACCGGTGGCGATCCGGACCTGATCCCCCTTGCCGATCCCGTCCGGTGGGCTGTTGACGATGCGGTCGTTGGCCGCCAGTCCCGAGGAGATCTGAACGACATCGCCTAGATCGCGAGCGATGCTGACCGGCTTGAAGTCGATCCGGTTTTCCGGCCCGATCGTCGCCACCCGCACGCCGTTGTGGTCGAAAATCAGGGCGCTGGCGGGCACGCTCAAGTCGGCCGAGGCCAGCGGCAGGTCGAAATGCACATTGGCGAACGCGCCGGGCAGCAGCAGCTCTGCCTGGTTATCCACCCCGAGTTGCACCAGCGTGGAGCCTGACGCGGGATCGACCGACTGGGACGAAGTTTCCACGGTGGCAGTAAACGTCTGGCCCGGGCGTTCAGGGACGGTCACCTGCGCCTTCGTGCCGGGCCTGACCTGGGCCACGTAGTTTTGCGGGACATTCACGTACAGGCGCAGCTTGTGGATATCGGAAACGACGAACAGCTCGAGTCCCTTGCCACTGCCCGCGTTGATGAGTGCGCCCACGTCCGTGTCCCGTGCCGTGACGATGCCGTCGAACGGGGCCACCATTCGCTTGAAGCCCTCCAGGACCTGGAGGCGCTCGACGTTCGCGCTGGCCGCCTTGACGATCGCCTCCTTGGCGGCGAAGTCACCCACCTTCATGTCGACTTCCTGAACGGAGACCGAGTCGGTCTTGAGCAGCCGTTGCCAGCGCTCGGCGGTCGTTTTCGCGAGCGCCTCGTTGGCCTGCGCGGTCATCCGATCCGCCTTGGCCTGCGACAGCTGCTGGTCCAGATCCGGCGCCTCGATTTCGCCGAGCACCTGTCCGGCCCGGACCGGACTGCCGATGTCGACCTTCCAACTTTTCAGATAGCCGCTGACGCGCGCATAGATCGGCGCACGCGAGTAGGCCTCGAGCCGGCCGGGCAATTCCAGCGCGTAAGAGCTGTCGCCGGGCTTCGGCTGCGTGACGGTGACGACGGGCTCGGCGTTCGCGTCGGTCCACTGGCGCAGTTGCTTGCTGTTCGCAGCGCGCGCAGCGATGCCGCCTCCCACCACCAACAGGGCGATGGCGCCAGCCACCAGGGCGGCGATGCGCAGGCCGCGGCCGGATACGGCGCGAACTGAAGGTTCAGGCGACATTGGGTTCTCCGATGGCAACAGAAGGTGCCGTGGCAGTGCGTTTGTAATTGCGGTGCGCGATGCTGAAGACGACTGGAACAAAAATCAGGGTCGCCACGGTCGCGAGAGTCAGGCCGCCGATGACCGCGCGACCCAGCGGCGCGTTCTGCTCGCCGCCCTGGCCCAGGCCCAGCGCCATTGGCGCCATGCCGATGATCATCGCGAGCGCGGTCATCAGCACCGGACGGAAGCGTACAAAGCCGGCCTCGAGCGCAGCGGCGACCGGATCGCCGAGCTCCTCGAGGCGCTCGCGCGCAAAGCTGATCACGAGCACGCTGTTGGCGGTTGCAACGCCCATGCACATGATCGCTCCGGTCAGGGCCGGCACCGACAGCGGGGTCGCACTGGCGAACAACATCCACACGATGCCCGCCAGGGCCGCCGGCAGCGCGGAGACGATCACGAACGGATCGCTCCACGATTGGAAATTGACCACGATCAGCAGATAAATCAGCGCGATCGCACCGAGCAGACCAAACAATAGTCCGGCGAAGGCACTGTTCATCGTCTGCACCTGGCCGAGCAGCGCGACCGTGCTTCCCTTCGGCACATCCTTCGCCGTTTCCTTCACGATGCTGTTGACGTCCGCCGCCACCGCGCCGAGGTCGCGACCCTGCGTGGTCGCGTAGATCTGAACCATCGGCTGAATGTTGTACTGCGAGACGACCGCGTTCGAGCTCGTGCGGCTGATGTTCGCCACGCCTCCCAGCACTTGCGGCACCGACGAGGTGGGTGTGGTCCCGGTCGCGGAGACCGGCAAGTTCTGCAGTTCACCGAGCGAATCGACCTGGTACTGCGGAGTCTGCATCACGATCGAGTACTGCACGCCGTTGGCCGGGTCGAGCCAGAATGTGGGTGCAACCTGGCTGCTGCCGGCGAGCATCACCAGCAGGCTGTTCGTGACGTCGCGCTCGGTCAAGCCGACGTACTGCGCGCGCGCCCGATCCACGTCGACGTTGAAGCCGGGGTTGGCCTGAGACTCCTGGATACGCGCATCGACGATGCCGGGCACGAGGCGGACACGGCGCAACAGCTCGTCCGCGTATTTGAAATCCGCAGGCAAATCGGGTCCGCGCACCTGCAGATCGATCGGGGCAGGGGCGCCGAAGTTCAGAATCTGGCTGACGATGTCGGCGGGCAGGAAGGAGAAGGTGACTCCCGGGAAGCGCAGGGGCAGCTCCTCCCGCAGCCTGCGCACGTATTCGGCAGTCGGACGGTGACCTGGCTTCAGCGAGATCTGGATATCGCCGTCCTGCGAGCCCATGGTGCCGGTGTTGTTGTAGGTCAGATTGATACCGCTGACGGGCATGCCGACGTTGTCGACCAGCGTGCCCAACTCGGCCGCAGGAATGACTCCACGGATGGCGTTCTGGATCCTGCCGAACACGTTGGCACTGTCCTCGACGCGCGTTCCGACCTGCAGGCGAGCATGCATCAGGACCTGCCCCGAATCGACTGCGGGGAAGAAATTTCGGCCCAGCATCGGCACGAGCAGGAACGAAGCCAGCACGAAACCGAGAAACCCGGTCACGAACGCGCGGCGGTGATTGAGCGCGAGTTGCAGCACGCCGCGATACTGGGCGCGCAGCCGCTCGAAGCGCTCCTCGAAAGCGCGCTGAAAGCGCGCCAGTGGGTTGCGGGATGGCCCCACCCCGTGTCCGCCGTCGGTGTCCGTCGGCGATGCCTGCCGGCGCAGAAGGTAGTTGGCCATCGTTGGCACCAGCGTGCGCGACAGGATGAACGAGCTGACCATGGCAAAGATCACCGCCTCTGCCATCGGGACGAATAGGTAGCGTGCGATGCCCTGCAGGAAGAACATCGGTACGAACGCGATGCAGATGCACAGCAGCGATACGAAAGCCGGCGTCACGATCTGCTTGGCACCGTCGAGGATGGCCGGCTCGACGTCCTTGCCGTGCTCCAGGTGCCAGTTGATGTTTTCGATCGTCACGGTTGCATCGTCGACCAGGATGCCGACGGCCAGCGCGAGGCCGCCGAGCGTCATGATGTTCAGCGTCTCCCCGAGCAACGACAGCGCCGTAACCGAGCCCAGGATCGAAAGCGGAATCGAGGTGGCGATGATCACGGTCGAACGCCAGCTGCCCAGGAACAGCAGGATCATCAGACTGGTCAGCGAAGCGGCGATCACGCCTTCGTGCACGACACTGCTGATCGCTCCGGTCACGAAGACCGACTGGTCGCCGATCGGTGCGGCCACCAGTGCGTCAGGCAATGTCGCCTTGATCTGCGCCATCTTCGCCTTGATGCCCTGAATGATCGCGAGCGTGGAGGCGGCGCCGCTCTTTTCCACGGTCAGCAGAACCGAGCGTGCGCCGTCAACGTGCACGATATTGGTCTGAGGCGGGTAGCCATCGCGCACGTGCGCCACGTCGTGCAAATAGATCGTCGCGCCGTTCACGGTCTTGACCGGCAGGTCGGCCAGTCCGCTGATCTGGGTGGGCGAGTTGTTCAGCTGCATCGTGTATTCGAACTTGCCGATCTTTTGCGTGCCCGCCGGCAAGATCAGATTCTGGGTCGCCAGCGCGATCGCCACGTCCTGCCCCGACAGGCCGCGCGCCTGCAGGGCGGCGGGGTCCAGATCGATCTGGACTTCGCGCGTCTTGCCGCCGAAGGGCAGCGGCAACGAGGCGCCTGGAACCGTGACCAGCTGGGTGCGGATCATGTTGGTGCCCAGATCCGAGAGCGTCTGCTCCGACATTCCCTTTCCCGAAAGGGCGAGCTGGATGATCGGGACCGTCGAGGCGCTGTAGTTCAGGACCAGGGGCGGCGTAATGCCCGGCGGCATCAGCTTGAGCTGAGTCTGGGATACGGAGGTGACCTGCGCGTTGGCCGTGCGGATGTCGGCGGTCGGTTGGAAGTAGATCTTGACGACTCCAAAGCCCGCATACGAGACACCCTCGATGTGCTCGATGTCGTTCACGGTCGTGGTCAGTGAACGCTCGAACGGGGTCATGATGCGGCCGGCCATCTCGTCCGGAGGCAGCCCGGTGAACTGCCACACGACACTGATTACCGGGATCTGGATGTCCGGAAAGATGTCGGTGGGCGTGCGCAGCGCAGACAGCGTGCCGCCGATCAGGATCAGCAGCGCGAGCACCACGAAGGTGTAGGGGCGCCGCAAGGCGATTTTGACAAGGGCCAACATGGCGTCAGATCTTTATCAGTCGATGGGGCGGCTGGCGGGCATCGGCCTCAAGCACTGGGGAAGGTCGCGTCAATCGTCTTGCCGTCGGGCATCTGACATTGGCCGCGGCCGCCGCCGGCCATCCCCTCCGAAGGATGCGCGAGCTGAAACTTGCAGCGCATGTGCTCGCCGCTCGGAGCGCCGAGATTGGCCACGACACGGCCCGTGTAGTGGGTGACGAAGCTCGTCGACGGTGCCGCGCCCCAGTTTTCCCAGCCCCACCCGCCCCAGGCTGGAGACCAGCCGGACCAGAGCGGCCCGACGCTGTTGACCGTCGTGTCTTTGGTGATCTGAAAGAACTGCCCGCTGTATATCTTGCCGTCGGACAGCGTTGCGTTCATGGTTCCGGACACCGGATCCGAACTCTTCCAGCTGAAGCTGACAGGGTCCGCGCCGGAGGGCGTCGAGCCCACCCCTGTTCCAATGCTCGTGCAGCCTGCGGCGAGCATCGCCAGCAGCGGCAAGCCCAGTTTCACGATCGAACGTCCCATGGCCCTTCTCCTGGTTGCATCCGGCGAATTCAAGTGTCGCCGGTGTCAGGAGCAATCGTGCCCGGCTACCGTCTTGCGCTAATTTCGCGGCGCCCGGCAGAGGTTTCAGCCGTAATCCGTTCGGTCATGGGCTGTCTTATCGGCGCGCTATCCCGCGCCGCGATGACGCTGCCCGGCCGCTGGCGGATATCGCCGTTGGCTGACTAGGCCGGGCTCAGGCGCGGACGCAAGACACGCCCGAGGCACTCGGCAATGTCCTTGCGCTGCAGCGGCTTGCGCAGAACTTCCAGGACACCGACTGCGCGCGCACGCTCGAGCAATTGAGCGCCGCTATAGCCGCTCATCAGCACAATGCCGATTTCGGGCCGCTGCCGTCGGATCTCCCGGGCGAGCTCGGTGCCGATGAGCTCCGGCATCGTCTCATCGGTCAGGACGGCGTCGAAGCGCTGCGGCGCTTCACGAAACGCCTGCAGTGCCTGCGCGCTGGAGCTGAACCCGACCGGCTCATAACCGAGCTCGGCCAGCGTTTCCTCGACCAGCGCAACCAGCGCTTTCTCGTCGTCGACGATCATGACCGTTTGCCCATCGCCGCGCGGCAGCTCTGTGGCGACCACAGCCGAAGGGACGGGCGCCTCGCCGGCAATCGGCAACCAGATCGTGAACGTGGTGCCGCCGCCAACGGTCGTGCGAACGTCGATCGCGCCGCCCAGATCCGCCACGATTCCGTGCACCAAGGACAGGCCCAGGCCGGTTCCCTCGCCGACGCCTTTGGTGGTGAAAAACGGGTCGAACATCCGTTCGAGCACC
>Ga0099793_10000046_pt1 | contig 23109 bp, 20 predicted proteins | sample Rivendell_Oct201_9_FD_77319 | JGI IMG/M metagenome (GOLD analysis project Ga0099793, IMG submission 77319) | Vadose zone soil and rhizosphere microbial communities from the Eel River Critical Zone Observatory, Northern California to study diel... | ecosystem: Environmental > Terrestrial > Soil...
ACTCTTCAGATCAGCCCCACCTAATAATCGAACTCTCAAGCGCTCCCACCCCTTGTAAAGCATCGGTGCCGTCCAGACGGTGAATGCCATGAAGGCGACGCCGCCGATCAGGTCGAAGACATAGTGGTATCGCAGATAAACCGTGCTGATAATCAGGAGGGTCCCCATAACGTACAGCACATAACGAGACTTCAGGCGATATTTCGACGCGAAGTACATAACCATGAGGACCATCTGCGTATGTCCGCTCGGGAAGGCGTCGCGCTGTGCCACGGCGATAGGGTTTGCGACGTCGTTCGGGATCGATTCGCCTGCGTTGATGAATTGCCGGAGAATATCGGTGATGTAAAGGCCGGGCAATTCCTTCTCGATCGAGTTGAAGGCATGCAGCGTAAATCGCGGGCCGACGGCGGGAAACGCGATATAGCCGAGGTAGGAGAGCATGAATCCGTATGTAAAAGCAAAAATGCCATAGGTGAACCTGTCATAGTCCTTTCTCAGATAGAGCTCGGCCGCAAGAGTTATCATGAGGAGATAATAGCTCACATAGGAGATCTGCAATATCTCGGTCAGCAGGGGCGATGAGAAACGGGAGATCCAGACCGTCGGGTCTGTGCCGAAGATCGCGCGATCGAGGTTGACCAACGCAGTATCAATGTCCACGCGCCCGAGGGTCTGAATGACGACGTACACCTCCTTGAAGACGAGAAAGATTGCGGCGACAGGATACCAGTCGTGGAGAATCCGGAGCAATCGAAAGTCCGGTTCATTCGAGGCGAACGCCAGAAAAATTATGATGATCCAGAAACCGATGTTCATCGGAACGACGAGTTTCCAGACCGACGCCTGGGGTACGAATAGAACCGCAACCACGGAAAGGGCGGCGGTGAAGGCGATGATCAGCGCGTCGACGGCGCGAACCGATCGAATGAAGGTGGGGTAGGTTATTTGCAAAGAGATCTCATGGAACGGCGATCCATTTCAGCATCAGCGTTGCAAAGGAGAGGAAAATACTTATCCCGACGACATCCTGAAAAGCGGTCTCGAAAGGCCCGGCGGTGAGCGCGGGGTCGAAACCCATATGCTTTGAGATCATCGGAACTGTCGTGCCGACGAGTCCGGACAAATTTACGGATACGAACATTGCGATACCCACCACCAATCCGAATGGCCATTTTCCCTGCCAGATGCCGCCGACGATTCCGATCACAAGCGCGCAGGCGGCTCCTATGATGAGCGTTGTCTGCATCTGCCGCAGCACCGGGTGCCACCAACGATCGAGTGTGACGTGACCGGTAGACATTGCGCGCACGATGATCGCGGCCGACTGGAGGCCGGTATTCCCCGAGATCGCCGAGATGATCGGCATGAACGACGCGAGAAGAATGACCCTGCTCAACGTCGTGTCATAAAAATGAATCACCACCCCTGCCCCGAATTCAATTGCGAGGGTTGTCAACACCCAGGGGAGCCGCAGCACGGCGATCTGGTATGGAGACCTGCGCTCGAGTTCTTCCGCATCGGATCCGACAAGGCGCGCCACATCCTCGCTGTGCTCTTGTTCAATAACGTCCACGATGTCGTCGATCGTGATGCGCCCGACGAGGCGTCCCATCTTGTCGACGACCGGCAATGAGACGAGGTCATATTTCCGGAACATTGCGGCGACCTGCTCCTGGTCCACGTCGGTGCTGACGCTCTTCGCATCGGATTCCATGATCTTGTAGACTCGCTTGTTTGGCGCGTGGAGCACGAGCGATTGCAGCGGCAGCATGCCCACGAGAACCCCCTCCTCATCGGTCACATAGACGTTGTAGATCAGTTGATGTTTCTTCGCCGATGTCCGCACGACTTTGATTGCCTGTTTGACCGTCGAATTCATCGGCACGGCGACATACTCCGCCGCCATGATGCCGCCAGCCGTATCCTCCGGATACTGCATGAGCCGCTGGACCGCTGATGAGTCTTTCGCGGGCATGGCGCGCAATACCTTTTCCGCGACATGCGGGGGCAGTTCGGCTACGAGGTCGGCCGCGTCGTCTGACGCGAGGAGGTCGACGTATAAGGTTATCTTTTCGGAGGGAAGAGACTCGAGAAGCGCGCCGCGCACCTCCGGAAGAAGTTCAAGCAGCACGCTGCTGCCGGTCGGGAGGTCGAGCAGGCCAAAAACATATGCCTGGTCAGCCGGTTCGAGCCTGTCGATGATCTCTGCGATGTCCGCCGCATGGAGGTCCGCGAGGATGTTCAGGAGCATCGGGCCGGCCTTGTCGTGGGCCAGCTCGCGGATATCCTCCATCAGCGCATCGTCGACCTCGATCGACTTGTTCCCCCGACGCCGGGGGACGATGATTGCGTCCTCGGTTCTGATGATCTGATCAATGTCCCGTGCGGCCTGGGTCATGCGACAATTCTTTCAATCTGATTCGTCAATTCGACGAACTGATCCGTCGTGAGCTGCTCCGGACGCTTGTCCAGCGCGAGGCTCACTGTCTGCATGATCCGTTCGACAACGGTATCTTCGTATGGAAGATACTTCAGTCCATTGCGGAGGGTCTTCCGCCGTTTTCCGAACACCGTGCGAACGACTGTTCGAAAAAGCTCGGGGTTTGTACCCGCAGGAAGCCGCTCGTGCAACTCAATATGGACGAGGGTGGACGTGACCTTCGGTTTCGGATAGAAACAATTGGGCGAAACGTTGAACAAAACGCTGGGTTCCCCGTAGAAACGGGCCGCTACTGATAGAATGCCATAATCCTTTCTCCCCGGCTGTGCGACAATCCTGCGGGCGACTTCACGCTGCACCATGATCATCACGTCGCGAATGGCGGCGCGTTCTTCGAAGGCTTTGAAAAGGATGGGGCTCGTGAGATGGTACGGAATGTTGCCGATGATGCGGAGTTTCTTGTGATATCGTTCCTGCCATTCCTTGAGATCGATATCCAGAAAATCCTGATTGACGATCGTGACCTGCGGCGAACCGAATTGCTTCTCCAATTCCCCGACGATACGGCCGTCAATTTCAACGAGGATAAGATTTCTCACCCGCCCCGCAAGCTGGCTTGTCAACGCTCCCCGCCCCGGTCCTATCTCGACGACAACGTCCTCCGGGTGCGGGCGAAAATCACGGATGATATTCCTCGCGATGTTCTCGTCGATGAGGAAGTTTTGTCCGAGGGATTGCCGGGGTTTCGGATAGACCGTTCTCTGCACCGGTCAGTATGGAGGGATCGAGCTGAGATTTCGGGCCGGCGAGTGACCGGCGCTCGTGGCCCGTTGGGGTGGTTGTGGCAACTGCGGCATCCTTCAGGGTTTCTTGAATAGTTTCTTCAAACCCTCTTCGGCCTTCTTCTTGAGCTCATCTTCCAGCTTTTGCTTCCCTTCATTTCCCTTTTGCTCAACGGCTTTCTTCACCAGATCTTCTGCGGACATATTCAGCTTGAGCACTGGCTCATTGGTCATCCCGGTCACCAGGAAATTTAAGTTGATGCGGCCATCCTTGTCCTTGAGAAGATCGGCCAACTGTTCGCCGATCCCGGGGAGTTTGAGCCGGTCCGAAACGTCGCCAGGCAGCTTCACGGTCAGATTGTAGTCCATAGAACCGTCAAGTCCCTGAGAACCGTCGAGCAGAAGACCCGTGGTTCCGGCATCGACCCTGAGGTCCTTCACGGCCAGGCGGCCATTCTGGATTGAGAAAGTATTCGTCCAGTTTTTGAAGGGCAGTTCGCGCAGATTGTCGAGACTGGTGACGTCGGCGAGTTTTTGCAAGAGCGGAAATCCGGCAAGCTTCCCGTCTAGAATATGCACCGCCCCGTTTCCGAGCAGTGATTGCGTGTTGATTCCGAGCGTATCATTGAGATCGCCCTTCAGCTTTGTATTCATCGACAGGTTACCCGACAGGTACTTGCCGAACGACGTAAAGCTGGGCAGCAGATCATTTGATTCAACATTGGTAATATTGAGATCAAGATCGAAGGGCCGCTTGTTCTGCTGGCTGAGGTCCAGCGTGCCCTGGGTCTGAATGTCCCCCTGAAATGCCCGTGTGGTGAATTTCTTCAACGTGATTTTTCCGTTCGAAATTGAGGCCGAGCCGCGTGCATCGGTGAATGTAAACTTGTCGGTAACCAGCTTGTCGATCGCCACGGTCGCGTCGATGTCGATTCCCGGCAGAATCCCGGCGGGGGATTCGGACTTTTTGCTACCCTGCGGACTCGAAGGACCGGACGGGGATTCAGACATGAGATCGGCTGTCCGGAGTTGCTTCGAGACAAGCGTCACGGTCGCGGCCGGCTTCCCCGCCGACTTAGCGGCATCCTCCATTACCATCCCCAGATAATTCTTCAGGATGAATGACAGGTTCAGGTCAGACTCGCCGACATTCATGGCAAGCTGCCTGGACTGAATCACCTGGTTATTGAACGTGATGGTGCCATTTAAATTCCGAAGCGGCGCTTTCGAGGCAGCGGACCGGATGGCAACATCCTGAAAATTGATCGAACCGTTGGCCTTGATGCTCTGGGGAGTCTTCGGTTTTCCCTCGATCGCAACGGCCGATTTCATCAACCCGCGAACTTCGGTCCCTTGTTCAAGGGGATAGAACTCCTTGACTTCATCCAGGTTTACCGATCCGTTTAATGACAAGTTGACAAACGGATCGTCGAAGTTGGACATGCGCATCTTCCCCGTGATTGTATTGGTCCCGATTCTTGCCGACAGCTTGTCGATGGCGAAACTTCCGCCGCCCTTCGCTCCGACCGGCCCCGCCGGTTTCTCGAATGTTCCGGAGAGATTGATATCTCCTATCGACTTGGGGAGCGACGCATACTGAATCGAGCCGTTCGACACTGTGAACGAACCCGATGTGGAGGGATTCATAGTCTCGCTCGAAGCGCCTGCCATCATCACAGAGAATCCAATCTCGCCCGTTCCTGAAACGCCGGCCGCTTTCTTGAGCATCTCCGCCGGAACCAGGGACAGAAGCTGTGTCATCTGCACGCCTTTGGACACAAGGCGGATATCCATCTCGTTCGACACCTGCTGGAGCTTGGAGATTCTCCCGGAGAGAGTCAGGGGAAGCTCTTTCACTTTGATTGCGATATTTCCAAATCGCAAGACGTCGGAATCGAACTGATAGTCGACCGATCCTTGAGCGGTTACAGGCTGGTTGGTGAGGTACCAAGACGAGAGCGTGCCATAGCTGAATTTATCGATCGATGCAATCTCATCGAGGTGAAATGCGTTTTCACCGGGTTTCGAGGCAGCCCTCAAGGTCGCGTTCAATCCGGTCATCGCGATCCGGCTGTCAAACTTCCGGTCGGTATAGGTAAGCTCCCCATCCTTAATTTCGAGATCGGACAGCAGCAATGCTCCCGCCTGCCCCCGTTCCTGGCTTGTTCCGGTGTGGTCCCCGGTTTCCGGTTCGTTGCCGGAGAAGTTCTTTACTCCATCCTTGGTCACTTCGAGGTAGATCACGGGGCGATCGAGGGTGATCTGATTGATATCGACCTGGCTGCTGAGGAGCGGGAGGATTTTTACGTCAAGCGTCAGATGATCGAGAGAGAGGAATTCGTCCCGCTCGAATCCTCTGTTCTTTTGGTTGGAAATAACGAGTCCGTCTATCGAGACACCCAGGGCCGGGAAGATCGTGAAGGAGATGTCTCTGACCGCGACCGCCCGGTGCGTGGATTGTTCGATCTGGGGAATGATCAGAGTTTTCAGCCGGTCGCCCGTAAAGTAGAGCTTTGCAAAGACGATCGCGGCGGTGAGTAGCACGACCGGTATCGCGAGCACGATCAGCCATATTTTTGCGGTCCTGTTAAGGGCCACTCTTGCTCCTTATGATGAACGTTGGGACTTGCCTCAAAAAATATACCGAAATGGGGAGAGAATTTCAATGAATCAGGAGGAGCAGAGCGGATGCCATCCGGCGCTCCTGCGTGCCGGTGTGAGTTCGAATGGGATTCGGGATCATGGATGCAGTCCGTGCTCGGTCCTTCGCGGAGCATGCGGGACCTCGAAAATGTTCGATTTCAGGCGGCAGGAGAATGTTATTGACAATATGCTCCCGTTTCTGTATATTCGTTTCACGTTATTTTTGGCCATCTCACACTGTCTGAAAGGAGTTCGTTCATGGCGGATATCTCGCTCGATGCTTTAGGAATGGTCGAGACCAAAGGACTGGTCGGCTCAATCGAAGCTGCCGATGCGATGGTGAAGGCGGCGAAGGTTACGCTGATCGGGAAGGAAGTAATCGGCGGCGGTTATGTCACCGTCATGGTCCGCGGCGATGTCGGTGCTGTAAAAGCGGCGACCGACGCAGGCGCCGCGGCGGCCCAGAGAGTCGGCGAACTCGTCTCAGTCCACGTCATTCCACGCCCGCATATGGATGTGGAAATGATTCTCCCCAAACGCTCGCAAGCAAAGTAAAGCACCCCTTTAGAGGAATCAATGCTTGAGTATGCCCTCGGGCTGATCGAAACGCGGGGACTCGTCGGTGCGATCGAAGCGGCCGATGCTGCCACGAAAGCGGCCGATGTGACTCTGGTCGGTAAGGAGCGGGCAGACGCAGGCCTCATGACTATTAAATTGAAGGGGGATGTGGCCGCTGTTCGAGCCGCAGTTGACGCGGGAGCAGCGGCGGCGCAGCGGGTTGGGCAGCTCGTATCGGCGCATGTCATCCCTCGTCCGGACGACGAGACGGAGATTCTCATCTATCCTCCCCCGTGGCAGACCAAGGAGAAACCGGCCGCGCAACAAGAGCGTGCGCCCCGGCGTCATCCCAGGGCCCGTAAAGAACCATCAGTCAGGGAGCAGATGCCCGAGGCGGAGCCGGAGACCCGGGAGCCGGAAGCGCCTGCCGATCAGGCGATGGTCATGAGTGAGGATGCAGAGACTTACCGTCAACAGCTCAGAAGTATGACGGTACACGAACTCCGGAGGTATGCCCGCAGCGTCAAAGGACTTCCCATTCACGGTCGGGAGATTTCCCGGGCGAACCGGGAAGAGCTCATCGACCAGTTAATTGCCGTAAAATTTCCGAGATAACATCCTGCTATCCAAAGAACTCCACCCGGCGTAACCCGGTGGAGTTTTTTTAGGTGATGGAGAATAAACGATACCATATCGTCATCGCTTCGATCATCTTTGCGATCGTCACCTGGAGTTCCGTTAACCTTAGAAACGAATTCACGGTCGCACTGCGGATACCGGTGATCCTCGATGATTTTCGGGCCGGTGTGGCTCTCAAATATCCGGTGCCGAAGAGTGTGACTGCTCATTTCAAGGGAACCGGCTGGGCGCTTGCCGGCCTCTACCTCTCGCCGGACATCAAATACTACATCGATGTGCCGTCCCTCAGACCGGAAAGCTTCATCGTGACGGGGCGGGATCTTATGGAGCATGTGAAACTTCCGGTCACTCTCCAGGTTGTCGACGTACAGCCTGAAACCCTGATCCTTGCCCTCGGCGAATACAAAGAGAAATCCGTTCCGCTCATTCCCCACGTCACTCTCGATTACCGCGAGGGCTTCGGAAAGGTGGGGCCGGTGCGCCTCGTTCCAGAGAGCGTCGGGATCGGGGGGACGAAGAACATTGTTGCGAGTATCGCGGAATGGCCGACGATCTACAGGAAATTCGAGAACGTTCGCTCGGATATCGATGTTGACCTTCCGCTTGAGGAGCCGCAAAATTACGCCGTTCAGTTGTCCCGGGCGAGCGTACGATTGCACGTCAGCGTGCAGCCGTTCGCCGAAAAGACATTTGCCGGCATTCGTGTTACCGCTACCGGAACCCCGGCCGGGAGGGAAGTTGTTTTCATTCCATCCCGAATGGATATCATCGTGCGGGGAGGCATCGAACAGCTCAGCAGGATATCAAGCTCCGACTTCCAGGCGACGGTCGATTACCAGAGCCTGGTGGAGGATTCATCCGGAGCTGCCATGCCGAGTGTCACGGCGCCTGCCGATGTGAAAGTCATCTCCCGCAAGCCCGAGCGGCTTCAGTTCATCATCCGGAAAAGAATGTAACTAGCGGCGTCAATGCGCCTTTCAATTAACATCGACCATATCGCCACCCTGCGTAACGCCAGAGGGGGCACGGACCCCGATCCAGCCGAGGCGGCCCGCGTTGTCGAGCGCGCGGGGGCCGACGGCATCGTGTGCCACCTGCGGGAAGACCGCCGGCACATCCGCGATGAGGACGTGCGGGCCCTGCGAAAAACAGTCACAACGAAGCTCGATCTGGAGATGGCGGCAACAAAAGAAATCGTCCGGATCGCCCTTCGGGTTCAGCCTGAACTTGCCACGCTTGTTCCGGAAAAGCGGAAGGAGCTCACGACGGAAGGCGGTTTGGATGTTGTGCGCCACAGGAGGCCGCTGGCAAAAGCAATCAGCGACCTCCACGGTAAGAAGATTGCGGTGAGTTTATTTGTGGACCCGTCGGCCGGGCAGGTCAGGGCCGCGAAAGAGATCGGGGCGGAGATGATCGAAATCCATACGGGTGAATACGCCAACGCACGCACAGAGAGGGAACGGGGGAAGCATCTCAGGCGGATTCAGGAAATTGCAGTTCTTGCACGATCAATCGGACTTGGGGTCAACGCCGGACACGGGCTTGATTATGGTAACACCTCACCCATCTCCGCAATCCGGGAGATCGAGGAAGTAAGCATCGGGCACGCGGTTATCGTCCGCGCGATCAGCGTCGGGCTGGAGAACGCGGTGCGGGAAATGGTTGCTCTGGTACGAGGGGGTGACGCCGGGGGACAGGGGAGCCTGTTCGAAGGCGATGATTTGCTTGAAGGGGGCGACCTGACTTGATGGGAGTTATCTGCCCCGGGGGGTTAACTTACTTAGCCGCGGCGACCTGGTTCACCGGGGGAGAGAGCGACTCCCCAACACAATGGACCTAGTGACGCTGCTCTAGTTTGCGAATCTCGTCCCGCAGTTGCGCCGCCCGTTCGTAATCTTCTCTTTCGATGGAATCCTTGAGCGCCGCGCGGAGAGCCTCCATCTTCGTCAATTTCACTTCTTTCCCCTTCGGGGGATTGCCCGAGTCGGGTGCCTCCGACTCTTCGGCTTCCGGCAGGAACGCAGCTTCATCCATGACCTTATCCGAGACGTAAATCGGGACTCCGAATCGGACCGCAAGTGCTATTGCGTCGCTCGGACGCGCGTCAATTTCCTGGCTGTCGAGGCTCAACTTTGCATAGAAGGTGCCGTCACGCAGCTCGCTGATGGTAATTTCCGACAGATCCGCTCCGACAGACTCGAGAATGTTTTTCATGAGGTCGTGCGTGAGAGGCCGCGGAGGCTTGATCCCTTCCATTTCGAGGGCGATCGACTGTGCCTCGAATGCGCCGATAATGATGGGAAGACGGCGATTACCGTTCACTTCTTTAAGTATAAGCGCGTAGGCTCCACCGCTTGCGGGGCTCGTCGACAGACCTAAGATATCCACCTGAATCTTTTCCACGATCTCTCCTACAGATTTACTTTCCGAGAACCCGCTTTAATTCTTCTGTGAGCGCCGGGAGAATTTCAAAAACATCGCCGACTACTCCGTAATCCGCCACCTGAAATATCGGAGCGTCCTTATCCTTGTTGATAGCTACAATATACTTAGAAGAAGACATTCCCGCAAGGTGCTGCACGGCTCCGGAGATTCCGCACGCGATATAAAGCGTCGGCGAGACTGTTTTTCCCGTTTGACCGACCTGCTCGTCGTGCGGGCGCCAGCCGGCGTCAACGACTGCGCGCGACGCTCCGACTGCGGCACCGAGCACATCGGCAAGTTTTTCAATGAGATGGAAATTTTCCGGACCCTTCAGTCCGCGGCCTCCGGAAACGATGATGCTCGCTTCGGTGACATCCGGCCGGCCTTCGGCAATTTTCACCTGCGTGGCCCGCACGTCGAAATCAGCATCCTGAAGCTCGACCGGGAGCGCTTCCGGACTGGCTGCAGCGCCATTTGTCGGTGCAGCGGTGAACACATTGGGCCGAAGCGTAAAGACCTTCGTGGAGGATGTGACCCGAACATCTATCAGAGCCTTCCCGGCATACACGGGCCGGGTCGCAACGATCTCACCATTGTCAACTTTCAGTGCGACGCAATCAGCCGCTACCCCCGCCTCGAGTTTCCCCGCAACACGAGGGGAGAGATCCTTCCCCATCTGGCTGGCGGGAAAAAGCAGGACTCCCGCCCCTTCGCGCTTTGCGACTTCTGCCACAATTTTTGAATAGGCCCGTGTCGAGTAGAGCCGTAGGCGGGCATCCTGGACGGTGATGACCCTCTGGGCGCCGAATCCCCCGAGCGATCGAGCAATCCCGGTGACCTCATGGCCTACAACAAGAGTTACGAATTCCGCGCCAAGCTGATCGGCAAGGCGGCGGCCGGCCTGCGTGACCTCATACGCAGCCTTTTTAAATTTACCTTCCCGCTGCTCGGCGAATGCGAGGACTTTCATCAAATTACCTTGGCTTCTTCGTGCAGGAGTCTGACGAGCTCGGGTACGGCGCCGGCTCCCGTTCCGACAATCTTCCCCGGCTGCTTCGGCGGCGGTTTGTGCATCGCCAGTGTCTCCACTTTTGGCGGAACGGGCTTCGGCTGTCGCTCTTCGATGGGTTTCGATTTCGCCGACATGATCCCTTTCAGCGACGGATACCGCGGCTCGTTCAGTCCTTTTTGAGCCGCGATGACGAGCGGAAACTTCGACTCGACGACCTCGTGGCCGCCTTCAATTTCGCGTTCGCAGATGACCGATCCATCGCGATGTTCGATCTTGACGACAACCGAAACCGACGGGAGACCCAGAAATTCCGCGACCAGGCCGGGCACCTGCTCGTTGTAGTAATCGATCGATTGTTTGCCGAACAGAATGCAATCGGCGGATTGCGTGCGCAACTCGTCGGCTATTGCGGCTGCGACGGAGTAGGAATCCCGTACGGATCCATCCTTCAGGAGAATTGCCTTGTCGATTCCCATTGCCAGCGATTTGCGCAGGGTTTCCTTGTGTGCATCTGTGCCGAGCGACAGCGCGATGGTTTCACCGCCGAATTTTTCCTTCAACTGAAGCGCCGCTTCGATTGCAAATTCATCGTAGGGATTGAGCATGTAATTTACCCCCGTAGGGTCGATCGTCCGGCCGTCTGCCGCGATCTTCACTTTTGTCTCAGTGTCGGGGACATGGTTAACACACACTACAATTTTCATATTCTTTTCCACTCCGTCGATGATCGTCCGCACAGAAAAACGGTCAGGTTGTCTTTTTCACCCCGAATATAGGCACTCCGTTGCGAAAACGCAAGATTCCTACTTGCTAATCGAACCGAAAATCGGTACATTTTTTCGTATTCCGTCTCCATCCCGCTCGATCACAATGCAGATGCCAGGCCAGGAACCAGGAGCAAAAAAGTTCATGACGCTCGAACGGTTTATCAACGAGCAGGAGCGTCAATACGCGAACGCAACGGGAGATTTTTCCGGCCTCCTGCACGACCTCTCGCTCGCCGCAAAACTTGTGTGGCGCGAGGTTTGCAAAGCCGGACTCGTGAACATTCTCGGCGCTACCGACCGGATGAACGTGAGCGGCGATGTGGTGAAAAAACTCGATGAATTCGCCGATGAGACGATCTATAAGGCGATGGACCATGGCGGTCATCTTTGCGTGATGGCGTCGGAGGAAAATGAGGACATCCTTCACATTCCCGATCAGTATCCGGATGGAAAGTATGTGCTGCTCTACGATCCGCTGGACGGTTCCTCGAACATCGATGCGAACATTACCATCGGCTCCATTTTCAGCGTCTATCGCCGGTTATCAAAACGTGGGAAGGGCACGCTTCAGGATTGCCTCCAACCCGGCTACAAGCAGGTTGCCGCAGGATATATTATCTACGGCTCCAGCACGATGTTTGTCTACTCGACCGGACAGGGCGTGCACGGGTTCACGCTTGATCCTACAGTCGGTGAGTTTCTCCTCTCGCATGAAAATATTCGAATCCCCAAAAGGGGAAAGATCTACAGCCTCAACGAGGGGAATTTTTGCAACTGGGAGGGCGGGGTTCAGCGCTATATTCAATACCTCAAGGAGCAGGATAAGGCGAGCGATCGCCCCTACTCGCTGCGCTACATCGGCACAATGGTGGGAGATTCACACCGGACGCTGCTCTACGGGGGGATCTTCGCCTACCCGGGAGACCTGAAAAATCCCAAGGGAAAGCTGAGATTGATGTACGAATGTAACCCTATCGCATTCATCATCGAGCAGGCAGGCGGACGGTCGAGCGATGGGAAGCAGAGTATCCTCCGTGTTAAGCCGACCGCGCTTCACGAGCACACGCCGTTCTTCCTCGGGAGCGAAGAAGACGTGAAGCTGTGCGAGGAATTCCTGCAGGGGAAGCGGTAAGAAAGGACAGTTCGGGCGCCGGGTCGGCAGCGCTTGACCCCGCGGTCTCGCATCTCTTCTCCGCTTTGCGAATCGAATGGGAGTTTACCACGAGTACCGGATCGTGTACGTGATTACCTTTTCGCTATCCTTCCCGATCGTCACCGGAAACTTGATCGTGCTCTGATCGACCTTTGTCCATTCGACGTTACTCTTCGTAATCTCCCACTGGTTCCAGCGCCACGGGTGTTCGTATACCTGAACCGTGACGGACTCCGATTTATGGTTTCTGACCTTGATCTGAATTGTTTCCTCTACATTGTGCCCCGAAATTGAGGACTTGAAATCAGTCTGCGCCCTTTCGCCGACGAGATCGAAGGCATTACCGAGGTATAATTTCAGTTCTTCATCTTTCGGTGTGTGATCAATTTGATCCTCGCCGATGAACTGTTCTTTCCCGTCCACATCGCGTTTGTACACACGCACTTTTCCCTTCGGGAGCGGAATCCCAAGGCCTGATTTTTCATCGTTCTTGAACGTGATGAATACGCCGACCTTTGAATTCGACTGTTGGCCGAAGCTTTCCTGGTTGCGATACGAATAGTTGTTGTACCATCCCCGCCACTGATCGGAGAGCCCGTCGTAAATAAAGACCTTCTTCGAAGAGACATTTCTTCCGGAGACAAGCTCAAGCTGCTTTGTTTCACTTGCGTTCAGATCAGTACGGCGCTGGAGGGTGTAGAGTTTGTATTCGAAGAGCTCGGTTTGTTTGAATTGAGGCGCTTCAATTTTGCCCATCGCCAATCCGTTCATTGTGCGATACTGCTCCGACCCCTCCCGCACGCGATTGATGTCGCCGGCAACAAGCTTGAGCCCGGCATCTTTGAAATTCGTACCGGAATTATTTGTGAGCGTCACCCAGCCGGTCATGTCGAGGTTTGCATCGCTCTTGTCCAGAACCGCGACGTAATCCGCGCTCCACGACAGAGCGCCCGCGAGGTAGCTTAATTCCACTTTGTGGTCCCCGGGGTGGGAGTTGGAAACAAGCCACTCAAGCTGAGGTTTCAGAATCAGCCCTTCGGGCAGATTTGGAAGGACGAGTCTGCCCACAGGATCTACTTCGATTTTTCCGTTGATCTCCGCGATCATTCCGCTGATCGCCGGGTAGTTGGGATTTGCGTAGACCGGCTGCTTGCCGCCTGGCTGGCCCGCGGCAAGAAGTTTGCCTGTAACTGTATATTCCTTCTTGGTCTCCTCGTTGTATCGCACAAACTCGACATTCTTGCCGACATATTTCTCAAGCAATTTCCCCTGGTTGACGAGGTCGTACTGGTAATTTTGTTCGAGAACACGGACTGCCATTGGATCGGTCTGACTTAAAAAATGCAAGGATGTGCCGTCGATTGTCGCCGGGATATCGGGGATGACGATGTGGCTCAATCCGTTCGGGATATTCACCGATCGTTCCTCTCGGATGAGGGAGAGATTCTGGTTATAGATCGTGAGATCGACGCTTGTGCGGTCGCCGGCGACGCCCGATTTCCGTTGGGCGAGAACGGGAAAACTGGCGACGAAGACCAGGGTGACCAGGGCGCAAAAGGTGCTTTTCATGCGAAACTCCTTCAGTATGGAAAGTTGGAAATCATCGGACACACCTCTTGAACGACCCCATAGACTGGAATGTTCCCCCCTGTGGATCGGATCCGGAAATCTATTTTAGCAGAACAGCCTTCTTTGTCTGTGTGAAATCCCCTGCCGTCAGGCGATAGAAATACAAGCCAGAGGGTCTATTGTCTGCGTCCCAAGTGATATCATGTGTACCAGGTTGTTCGTCGTCATTCACAAGGGTTCCGATCACTTGTCCGAGGAGGTTGAAAACCTGTAGACGGATGTGCGCCTGCCTTGGAATCGAGTATGAAATCAGTGTTGATGGATTGAATGGATTTGGATAGTTTTGAGCAAGCAGGAAGTCTTTTGGAACCGGGTTCGTTTCCAGCTTGACCTCATCGACAATTCGGAGGCCCCGCTTGAAGATCCGAAGTTTTACGAAGGGCGCTGTCGGGTTTCGGCCGAAAGGATCATAAACACCGGTAAGGACCACGCTATCCCGGGCGAACATGTCGATTCGTCCCGGTATCACCCTTCCAGAGTCCCGATCCACGATGACCATGCTGTCACAGCGGTGGGCAAGATAAGAACTGTCTGGCCATCGTAGGGTCACCGAAACGAAAGGCATCAGCGCGACGCTGTCGAAATTGGCAAATTCTAAGTCGAAGGTATCTTTACGAGTAGGGAAACGCGGTGCCGCGTCGTAAAGGTTCTTTTCGATGATCCCTGTGCCGAAACAATTCGTTCTGCCCGGGATGCTTGTGAACTCCACACACCAGCCGGGGGGAATAGGCGGGCGCATATTCTCCCCCAGAGCACTATCTATACAATACGTGCCGTTTATATGGTTTCCGAAAACAAGCGAGTCATGTCCACCGACGTCATCATTGATCTTTAGCCACACGGTGCTGGATAATAACTGAGCCGAGAGTGTTGGCGGAGATAATAGCAGAAAGTCGATCAGGGTGAAGGCGAGGAGGGCGAGATGCTTTGTCATGCGATGGTCAGTCTTTTCATCGGTGGAACGAGCAGAAGGAGGTGTCAGAGTCTGGAAACGAGCCGATCGTATACAGCATGTGATCCGATCCAGAACCATGTAATCGTATCGCCCTCCCGCACCCCGAGGGCTCGCCACCCGATTCGAATTCTTACGGAGTAGATGTGTTCTTTTGGAGAGATTTGCCTGAACTTTAGGCTTGGATGCGAAGGATCGCTTTTCCAGAGCGCAAACGCCTTGTGGGAGCGTTGCTTGATTTCTTCGGGAAGCATAGAGAATGCATCACGAAACCTCTCCGAGGTACGTGACTTCATGCTGCCTACAACTCAAGAGGCTTTGTCCGTCCTGCGTTATACTCTGCTAAAGCCTCCTTGGCAAGAATCGAGAGCTGCTTCTTCGAGCGTGCGAAAGATTGTTCCCAGCGCTCTTCATCGGCGAGCTCCTCGAGAATAATCGTCGCTATTGTGTCCTGCTCAGCTTTGGAGAGTTTCTCAGTTGCCGCGATAGCTTTTTCGAGAAGTTTCGTCATTCTGAGATCCCTTTCATTCTTCAATTTATAGAAACGACTCCTTTCTTGCAATCTCCAATCTCGTGGTTCAAAATCCCCGTCTTCCCGGAACCCTACCGGGCTACACTCACCGTCAAATGGGGGACCCCAATATGAGATATCACTTCGAAGTCCACCTCACGGTTACCAGCTGCTCGATCACGTCCTGACCGGGGGGTTCGCCTTCTCGCCAGCTGCTGAAACTCACAACAAATGTGTAGGTGCCATCCATGGCGTCCTCCTCCTTCCCTGAATTGCTGTACAGCTTGCCGTCGAACATTGCCTCGGCGTTAAGGCGCTCACCAGGAGAGAATCGGTACCAGCCGTCCGGGCACAGCGGCCGCGTGAGCGGATTCCAGAGGTAGACTCGATTGAAGAAACGATCAAACATCGAGAGGCGCACGACACCGCCCCAAAAACTGCAACCACCTTCCCGCGATCTGGGGGTTACCCCGGAGTTGATAACCTGAGCGGCGATTCTGGCAGGATTGCCTGGACCAGCCGACGAAGGAGTAACCATTACAGTCATCTGAATGTCGGGTAAGGGCGGCTTCACGACCCTCTCGTCACCGCATCCGGCAATCACAATACAAGCGAGCAAAACAAATATCGTGCGCATGATTTCCTCCTCTCTGTTAGTCGATGTCAGGAGCTTCAGGGTTCCCGGACCGGAGATGGGTTAGGCTTTCCTGGGAACAAGCACGCGACGTTCCTGTTCCTTGTACTGAAGCTTATAGAGCTTATAATAGATACCTTCCATAGCCAGCAGCTCCTGATGCGATCCAATCTCACGAATTTCCCCCTTGTGGAGAACAATGATCTTGTGAGCGCGCTGAATCGTGGAGAGCCGGTGCGCGATCACTATTGAGGTCCTCCCCTGAAGCAGCTTGCGGATGGCTTGCTGGATCAGGATCTCGGTCTCGGTATCGACGCTCGACGTCGCTTCATCGAGAACCAGGATTTTCGGGTTGAATGCGATCGCGCGTGCGAAGGAAATCAACTGCTTTTGTCCCACCGAGAGAGTTGCACCGCGTTCCTTGACCTCTTCATTGTACTGCGCCGGCAAGGACTCGATGAACCGGTCTGCGCCGACCATCGCGGCCGCGGCCCGGATGCGGTCGAGAGTAATCGATTCTTCCCCCAGATTGATATTCGTCTTGATGTCGCCCGAAAAGAGAAAGACATCCTGGAGCACAACTGCGAGGTTTTTTCGGAGATCGTTCTTGGCAATGGTCCGGATGTCGACGCCGTCGACCAGGATTTCGCCGCGTTGAAATTCGTAGAACCGGCTCAGGAGGTTGATGATCGTCGTTTTCCCGGCCCCGGTATGTCCCACGAATGCGATCGTCTCTCCCGGCGCGATTTTGAATGAGACATCTTTCAAAACCCACTCTTCATCGATATAGGCAAACCAAACATGCCGGAACTCTATCTCGCCCCGTACGCCCATCAACGGCACAGGAGAAGCCGGATCGGCAATGAACGTCGCGTCGTCGAGCAGCCTGAAGACGCGCTCTGACGATGCCATCGCGGTCTGCATAATGTTATATTTCTCCGAGAGATCGCGGATCGGCCGCCAGAACATCTCGTTGAATTGAAGAAACGCCATTACTGTGCCGATCGTGATGCCGCCCTTGAGGGCGCCGACACCTGCGTACCAGATGATCAATCCGACCGAGAGCGCCCCGATGAGCTCGACGCCCGGATAGAACAGCGCATAATAAAAAATCGACTTGATGTTGGCGTCCCTGTGCGCGGCATTAATTGATGAGAACTTTTCAAACGATCGCTTCTCGCGGTTGAAAATCTGGTCGACGATCATTCCGGTGATGTGCTCCTGCATAAACGTGTTGATCCGGGCGAGCTGGATCCGCACCTCGCGGTAGGCCTCCCGGGCTTTCTTGCGGAAGAGGAATGTTCCGTAGAAGAGCAGGGGGAGAACGCTCAATGAGACAAGCGCCAGCTCCCAGCTCATCGTGAACATGAAGTAGACAATTCCGAGAATAAGGAAGACATCGCTGAACACCATTACGATTCCGGAGGAGAACATTTCGTTCAGGACCTCGATGTCGTTCGTTACGCGAGTGATTAATCTGCCGATCGGATTCCGGTCGAAGAATTTCAAGCCAAGACGCTGCAGGTGTTCGAAGAGCTGCATGCGGAGGTCGAGGATGGTCTTCTGACCGATCCACTGTGTAAGGTAAGCGTTCCAGTATTGAACGACCGAACGGAGGAGCAGAACGCCGAGAAATGAGAGCGCTGTCAGGAGCAGCCCGTTTGCGTCGTGGTCACGAATATTGACGTCGACAGCATGTTTTGTGAACCAGGGACGCACCGCTTCGAGCGCGGAGACGGCAATGCTCAGCACAATGCCCACGATCACCTGCTTCCTGTACGGCCGCAGGTACATGAGCAGCCTCTTCATCAGACGGCTGTCGAACGCTTTACCGAGAATCTCTTCTTCTTGCATTGATCTAAAGCTTCTCCAGTTCCTCTTCCAATAATTGCTTCTCGTACAACTCGGCATAAATTCCGCCGAGGCTGACGAGCGTGCTGTGCGTTCCCTCTTCTACGATGCGCCCATTATCCAGCACGACGATCTGGTCGGCCGCTTTAACAGTAGAAATCCGGTGACTGATGATGATGCTTGTGCGTCCTTTCATCACTTCGCGCAAACGCAGAAGGATTTCCTCCTCGGTTTCGGTATCGACGGCGGAGAGCGCGTCATCGAGAATGAGAATTTTGGGATCGCGCATGATCGCCCGCGCTATGCTTGTGCGCTGCTTCTGTCCCCCGGACAGCGTGATCCCGCGCTCGCCGATCATTGTTTCGAATCCCCTTGGAAACTCCTGAATCTCCCGTGCGATCTGCGCGATTTCCGCAGCGCGGCCGACGTGTTCGACGGTTCCATTGTCCACGCCGTAGGAGATATTCTCCAGAAGTGTGTCGGAAAAGAGAAATGTTTCCTGTTGAACGTATCCGATGTTGTTCCGGAGAACTTCGAGCGGAATCCGGCGGATGTCCACGCCGTCGATGAGGAGTTCGCCCTCGGTGGCTTCATAGAGCCGGGGGACAAGATTTACAAGTGTCGACTTGCCGGAGCCGGTGTATCCGACGATTGCGAGAGTTGTCCCTTGTGGAATCCGGAGATTGATATTGGACAAAGCGGGGGTTCGCGCATTCTTATGAGTGAAGGAGGCATTCCGAAATTCGATCGCTCCCTGAATTAATTGAATGGAAAAGTCGGTTCCTCCCGTATCCTGGATTTCCGGAACTGTGTCGTAGATCTTGATGAGCCGGGCCATGGATGCGGCGCCTTGCTGGAGAATGTTCGTCACCCAGCCGAATGCGATCATCGGCCAGATCAGCAGGCTCAAGTATCCGAAAAACGCGGTCAGCGTCCCGATCGTCATCGTGCCGTGAACGACCCGGAGTCCGCCGAAGTAAATGGTAATCACCAACGAAAATCCGACGAGCATAAACATCAGGGGCCACATGACCGATTGGATTCTCGCAAGCACGAGATTCTTCTTGAGATAGTCCCAGCTCAGATCGAAGAAGCGCCTGATCTCATACTTCTCGCGAACGTACGCTTTGACGATGCGGATCCCCGAAAGATTTTCCTGAGCCCGCTGAGTGAGCAGGGAAAATTGGTGCTGCCTCACCTCAAATTTCTGATGGATCGCCTGACCGAGACGGTAAACGGCGTACGAGACGAAGGGCAGCGGGATCAACGCCAGCAGGGTCAGTCCCCAATCCGCCGAGAGCATCATCGCAAGAGCCATCGTGAATGTCATCAATGTATCCGTCGGATACATAATGCCGGGCCCCAGGGCGTTTCGGACGGCGCTGATGTCATTCGTTGCATGCGCCATGAGATCCCCCGTCGATGTATTCTGGAAATACGAAAGGGGAAGCTTCTGGATGTTCTTAAGAAAGTCATTGCGCAGATCGTACTCGATGTGGCGCGAGACGACGATAATCGTCTGGCGCGTGAGGAACGTGAAAAATCCCGCTATCAGGGAAAGCGCGACGACAAGGCCCGCATACATCAAAAGCCCGGTCTTGTCCATCTGGTGGGTTTCCAGACCGACTTTCAATTTGTCGATCGCGTTCCCGATCAACCGGGGCTGCAATACGGTAAAGAGGTTGCTCAAGACGACCGTCAGGATGCCCCAGAGAAGGGTCCGGCGATAGCGTTGCAGATATGGCCACAATCGAAGAAGGGATTTCATAAGTCGAAGGCGGTGAAGCCAGGGTCCGCAGAAACTGAGAAAACTATCTTAAAAGATACGAAAGAGGAGGGAAAGATGCTTTGATCGAGCGGCGGAGCCACAATCGAAGCAGGGTTTCATGAGTCGTCGGGGGTGAAAGCCGCCTCCGATTTCGGGGGTCAGCCGATACAGTTCAGCCGATTACTTCGAAACCGGTGTACTTGTGGAGAGCTTTTGGAATAACAACCTTGCCTTCGGGAGTCTGATAGTTTTCCAATATCGCCGCGACAACACGGGGAAGGGCGAGGGCGGAGCCATTGAGTGTGTGGACAAATTCGGGTTTTCCGCTTCCTCTGGGGCGCATCCTCACGTTGATCCGGCGGGCCTGGAATGCTTCGAAGTTGCTGATTGAGGAAACCTCGAGCCATCTCTCCTGGCCGATCGCCCAGACTTCAAGGTCGTACTTTTTTGCCTGCGTAAAGCCCATATCTCCGGTGCACATCAGAAGCACGCGGTAAGGGAGTCCCAGTTTCTGCAGCAACTGTTCGGCGTCGGCACGAAGGCTTTCGAGCTCATTGTACGATACGCCGGGATGAACAAATTTCACGAGCTCCACCTTGTCGAACTGGTGCAGCCGGTTCAACCCCCGAACGTCTTTTCCGTACGATCCGGCTTCGCGGCGGAAACAGGGAGTGTAAGCGCAGTATTTGAGCGGAAGATCCTGTTCGGCCAGGAGCTCGTCGCGGTGGTAATTGGTAACGGGCACCTCCGCCGTTGGAATCAGGTACAGTTCGTCCTTCGGAATCGTGTACATCAGGTCTTCCTTGTCGGGAAGCTGGCCGGTTCCGGTGGCGCTTGCGGCATTGACCATGAGCGGAGGTTGAAGCTCTCTGTATCCGCGCGCAACAGCTTCGTCCAGGAAGAAATTGATGAGCGACCGTTGAAGTTTAGCACCCTGGTCTTTGTAAACGGGGAACCCGGCGCCGGTGATTCGTGCGCCGCGATCGAAGTCGACGATTCCGAGTTTATCGATCAGCTCCCAATGTGTCCGCGCTTTAAAATCTTGTTCAGGCGTCTCCCCCCACCGTGAAATTTCCTTGTTATCCGAGGGCTTTGTTCCGACAGGGACTGAGGGATGCGGAATATTCGGCACAGCCAGCAAGAGCTTGTTCAACGCTCCTTCGACGCGCCGGAGTTCATCATCAATGGATTTGATTTCATTCTTAACGGCCTCCATCTCTTTGATGGCTGCCGCGGCGTCCTTCCCTTCGCGTTTGAGTTTGCCGATTTCTTCCGATACGGTGTTGCGGCGATTTTTCAACGCTTCACCCTTCTGGATGAGCGCGCGCAGCTTGGCGTCGAGCTCGAGCACTTCATTGATTGTGTCGACCTCTCCCTTCTTCCTGATTCCTTCCTTTACCAGGTCAGGGTGTTCGCGGATGAACCGGATGTCGAGCATCGGAGGGCTTCTATTACTTCAGGTTGGCCGCATGCTGCTTCACATGCGCGTTCAATTGATTCTTGAGGACCGTCAGCCCATGATACATGCCCGACATCTTGATATCGAGGTCGGTTTGGGCTTTGAGCGTGATAAATCCCGATTTCATCGGCCGTGCTGCCGGTTGCTTCAGTGACACTGTCTTCACGGGCGTGACAAGCTTCTTGTTCGTTTCGAATACTTCAGCGAGGGCGAGGGCGAAATCATAGCGGCTGACGAGATCGGCTCCGGAGATGTGGTATAGACCTGATCTACCCAGCTCGATAATCTTGACGATTGCGAACGCGAGATCGTCGGCGAGCGTGGGGTTTCCCATCTGATCATCGACAACGCGGACCGGTTTTCCTTCAACCAGATTTTTCAGAACCCACAGAGCAAAATTCGATTTCACATTGTATCCGGCACCGTACAGGATCATTGTCCTGATGATGGTGTATGACACGCCGCTCGTGCGGATGATATTCTCGCTGGCGAGCTTTGTCCTGCCGTAGTAGCTGAGGGGATTCGGGCGATCCAGTTCGTTGTAAGGACCGCTCTTTCCATCGAAAACATAATCGGTGGAGATGTGGATGAGATGCGCTCCGACGAGCTTCGATGGCTGAAGAAGGTTCTCCACGCTGACGACGTTTGCGCGCCACGCCGCTTCCCGGTCGGTCTCGCACTGATCGACGTTCGTCATCGCAGCGGTATTGATGATTACCTCGGGTTCAATTTCATCCAGGACGCTGCGCACTTCGTGCCGGTCGGTCGCGTCGAGCTGACGGTAGGGCAGCATCTCCTCCTGAAAAACCGACTGCTTCTGTTTCGAGGTGAGGAGGAGATTGTAATTATTGGACCGGGAGAGGAGCTCCACAAGCTTCTGTCCGAGGAGGCCGTTACTGCCGGTGATGAGGACTCGCTTCATGGAGGCTTTTAACGCAGGGTTTCCTCGAGGACGGTTGCGGCATCGGTTTTCTCGTCGCGGTACTTGAGGATGATCGGAGTGTAAATCGAAAGATGATGTTCCTTCGCGAAGGGATGAGAGATGTGCCGATTACCCGCGATCACGACGGCTCCCTCCGGAATAATAAGGGGCTCATCCTTCGACTTCCGGTACACTTTCGAGTTGATGAGATCGTAGACGGGCGTCGATCCGGTGAGAATGACGCCGGCGCCAATGACGGTGCGGCGCTTGACGATTGTCCCTTCGTAAATCCCGCAGTTTCCTCCGATAAAGACGTCGTCCTCGATAACGACCGGCATCGAGCCGACCGGTTCGAGCACGCCGCCAATCTGAGAACCCGCGCTCAGGTGAACGCGTTCTCCGATTTGCGCGCACGAGCCTACGAGCGCGTGGGAATCGATCATCGTCTCTTTGCCGACATATGCCCCGATATTGATGTAGGAGGGCGGCATCATGACGACTCCTTCGGCGACGAATGAGCCGTCGCGGATCGCGCTTCCCCCGGCAACGATTCGCACCCCGTCCGCTGCGGTGAAATGTTTGAGCTTCATCGTGTCTTTATCGAGGAATTCAAATCCGTCGCGCGATCCATGCGGGGTGTCAGCCACGCGCCCGATGCGAAAGGCCAGAAGAATGCCTTTCTTCACCCACGGGTTGACGCGCCACATTCCGTCTTCGTAAACTGCCGCGCGGGCTTCTCCCCGGTTCAATGATGCTTTGAGCTGATCGACTGCCCGAAGCGCTTCTTCACGGTCGGTCTTACCGGCGGGTATTTCAAACAGCCGTTCGATTGTCTCCTTGAGCGGCATCTTAATCCAACAGATCCAAATTCTCCAGGATCCTCTTCAGGGCGGGACGATGTTTGCCGCTCAACGGAACCATCGGCAGGCGGTAGTGTTCTCCGATAAAGCCCATCGCGGCGA
>Ga0099793_10000048_pt1 | contig 23001 bp, 18 predicted proteins | sample Rivendell_Oct201_9_FD_77319 | JGI IMG/M metagenome (GOLD analysis project Ga0099793, IMG submission 77319) | Vadose zone soil and rhizosphere microbial communities from the Eel River Critical Zone Observatory, Northern California to study diel... | ecosystem: Environmental > Terrestrial > Soil...
TACCTCTTCAAACTGACGGTCGCCGGGAAGAGCCGCCAGTCCGACTGCTCCCCCGGTTCCGATTCCTGCCTTACGAAATACCAATATCCTGCTCAGGTTACCGATGTATCCGAAGCCCTGGATCGGCTTGACGAAGTCCACTTCAGCAACGGCTGTCCCGGTCCCGGCTATCAGAACCTCCATCTCTTCTACAACGTCGGCGGAACGAAAACCCTTGATGGAACCGGCACCAACGTTGCCCGCGGCCGTTTCACCATTGATTACAGTACCAATCCTCCGCTCGGGCAGGCAGGATTCTCAGCTCTCGGTCTTGATGTTGTGAGAACGCTCGACTACGCGGGCTGCTACCGAAGCGACAGTTCCATAATCGCAAACATTTCGACCGGATTTTTCGTGGAAATTTACCCGTATGATTCCAGTTCCCCGGGGACGTCAGGCGATACGCAGGTTCGAATTGAGAACGGCAGGTTTGTGATTCACGGTTCATCGGCCGAGACCGACCCGCTGAACGTATGCGCCAGCGCATGGTTACCCTGCGACAGCAACACCATAAAACGGGGTGGTGGAAGCCAAACGATCAGATATGATTGGGCCATCCGCGCACATCCCGACAGCGCCATCGTTGTTACACGGCCGACACAAGGAATTCTATTTGTGAGCGGGACGAAGGATACGATCAGGTGGTCAACCGACGGGGTAGACCCCTTGCGTATACTTTACAGCATCGACAGCGGTTCGACGTACACAGAGGTAGCCGCTAACATTCCCGCTTCGGCGGCGATGTACGAGTGGAAGATTCCGGACGTACTCTCGCGCAAATGTCGTGTGAAAGTCCAGTCGATGACTGACCCACTGCGTTATGGCGAGAGCGGCATCTACAAGATGAAAGGCTACGTGCTCACCAGACTAACGCCAAATGGTGATTACGAGGCGTTTAAACCCGGCGTACACGGTTGGTCCTTTGCCAACAAGAAGCAGGATATGTGGACGGAGATGGAAGATATTTTTTATGATTATGAGACCGATTCCATAACCTTGAGGCGCTACCCGAGATGGTTCCAGGATCCTCCCGTGAATGCGAGTTATGACGACTTCGCAAGCTGGCCGCTGTTTGTTCAAACATTCGGCAAGGATGCTTGCTACTTCGACTCGTCGAATTCCGGACTGCAGTATCGTCCTTCCGCAGTACAATTCTGGTCGACACATAAAGGGGTATGGAGTGGATCGTGTGAGGGCCTCGCGCTCTCAAGTGCCGCTGCATTCAAGCAGAAGGATAGTTTTCTCCAGAAGTTCCCGGAGTTTGGAATTTTCGGTAACGCGTTCGACGTCCCGCTCAACATAACTCGCCGCGGCAGTATTAACCAGCTCTATGAAACACAGTTCGGGAGGGATCAGAAGGCCTACGAACATCAAGTAGTTGAACTTCCTGTCAGCCAGGCGTGGATCGATTCTCTGAAAAAAATCTTTCTGGACGACGACCGGACAGATGGAGTGGTGTTGAGTATGTACGCGCTTTATCCGAGCGTAGGTCATTGCGTGACCCCATATCGAATAGTTCAGGATTCGAGCAATGCCGATACAACAAAAATCTTTGTATATGAAAGCGGCTCTCCAGCGAACGAGCAGCGGTACGTTCGTATAACCAGAGAGGGGGCGAGCTATCTCTGGTTCTACAGGGGGTTTGGATTAGCCTATAGTCACCTCTTTCTTGAGCCGGTCAGTTTGTATTTGCAGGGTGCAGTATTGCCGCCGAGCGTGTCAAATCAGGCAGCCGCACCGATCCTCGCTTCAAGTAGCAAACTGCAGATCGGTGTTTCGTCGGGGCCAAGTGTCCTCATAACAGACTCCTCAGGCGACTCGGTCGGCTATGCCGATAGCGCCGCGTTCAGTAATGTTCAAGCGGGTGTGCCCATCATTCCTCGCACTGGTTTTTTCCATCCCCCGATCGGATATCAGATGCCAGGTGGAAGTTACACAATACGAATGAGCGGCTTCGTTGACAGCACTGCCTATTGTTCAGTCTTCGGTGACTCGATTGTCTACAGCTACAGTCGCTCGGGTGTTACCTTCCCCCAGACAGACATGCTCAAATTGTCGGACGGCCTCGTGATCCAAAACAGTGATACTGAGTCGAAACAGATTTTTCTCGGCGGTATCATCACACACAGCAAAAGCGAGCAGGTCTTTGGAATCTCAAACCTGCAGATCGGTCAGAACGATTCGATCCGCATCAGCACGCCGGATCATCGTGCTGTTGACCTTCTGAACTACGGAAGTCAAAAGGCCTACACACTGCAGCTTCGGTCGGCGTCATCGAACGGTGACATTGAGTTCGAACACAGAAATATCCCGCTTCAGGGGAACACGTTGCATTTAATAGTGCCGGGATGGGACAGTCTGCTAACGCAACGAGTGAAAATCTTGGTTGATCAGGGCAATGATGGTACTTTTGACGATTCAATGCTGGTGGATAATCAAGTATCGGGCGTAGATCGTGGACCGGCAGCAGGGATACCGAGCGAGTTCAGGCTTTTTCAAAATTTTCCCAATCCGTTCAACTCGACAACAGCGATACGCTACGAACTCCCAATAGCATCCCACGTGACCCTCGAAGTTTATAACGTGGTCGGACAGGAAGTGGCAAGACTTGTTGATGAGATTCAGGAACCAGGTTTCAAGTCGGCGATCTGGGACGCCACCGGATTTCCGAGCGGGGTATATTTTTACCGGTTGATCACACAAAGATTCACAGATGTGAAAAAGTTACTGCTTATCAAGTAGACGCGCATTATCAGAATGCGTTGCCTTCAGGCTAAGGCAGGCAGAAGCTCGACGTAACGAAGAGTCATTTCCTGATCGAGGGGACCGGCTCTCTCGTCTGTTCCCGCGCTATTTTATCTGAGCTTGAGAAATACATCCCGCAACTGACGTGTAGTTTCAGCGATATGTTCCTCTCCGATGATCAGCGGAGGAAGGAATCTTAGGACATTTTGATTCGTACAGTTCAAGAGAATACCCCGGCCGCGCAGTTCGCTTACAATCGGCTCGCCTTCCCGCGTCAATTCCATTCCAAGCATCAACCCGAATCCCCTCACATCTTTCACCAGTGATGGAAATTCCTTTTTCAATCCGAGGAGGCCTTCCAACAACGTTTTCCCCGCCGCTTCGGCATTCTTCATGACGCCGTTTTCCATGATTTGCTGAAGCACCACGACCCCTGCCGCGCAGGCGACGGGGTTGCCGCCAAAAGTCGTACCGTGCACTCCGGGTTCCAGCACGTCAGACACGGTTGCAGTTCCCAGAATAGCCCCAAGCGGGAGCCCTCCACCCAGCGGTTTCGCGACAACGACAATATCGGGTGATGCGCCGTAGTGCTCGAAGCCGAAGAGTTTCCCGGTACGCCCTATTCCCGATTGAATCTCATCGGCGATCAGGAGGAAGCCGAATTTTCTCCGCAGATTATCTATTTCATCTGACATTTCAGGGGACACCGGACAGATCCCTCCTTCACCCTGAATGAACTCAGTCACGACCGCCAGCGTCTTTGAATCCACCGCCTTGCGAAGTTCCCCGGTATCATTGAATTTGATGATCCGGAAATTCTGCAGGAAGGGCTCGTACCCCTCGCGGTACTTGGGCCGATCCATCATCGAGAGAGCGCCCATGGTGCGTCCGTGGAAAGCGTTCGTAAACGAAAGGATTTCCGACTTGCCCCGGCTGGACCCCCATTTCCTCGCGATCTTGATTGCACCCTCAATCGCCTCTGTCCCGCTGTTGGTGAAGAAGACCTTCGAGAATCCGGAATATTTGACCAGGAGCTCAGCCAATTGGATTTGAGGTTCCTGGAGGTAATAATTCGAAAGGTGAATATACTTGCGGGCTTGTCGCCCGATCGCTTCGAGTAACTTCGGGTGTGCATATCCGAGGGCGTTGACGGCCAGCCCTCCGAACATATCGAGATAACGTCTTCCGTCCGGAGCAAAGAGGTAAACCCCTTCACCGCGGTCAATTTCAAGCGGGATCCGTTTATAGGTGTGGAAAAAGTATAAAGCTTCCCGGTCGAGCGATTCCATAGGCTCCTTTCCGAAGATCAAATTTCTGAAAATAATGCTTGCATAATAATACATAAATATGCATATTTATGCAACTTGAATTTTCACCTCCCTGATACCAGTCTTTGATTTCTGCTGCCATCATCGGTGCCTCCGGCTACTCCGGCGCTGAGCTGCTGCGGCTTCTCTCGGCGAGAAACGACGTACGGTTGAAAAAGGTCACGGCCCACACCTTCGCCGGCAAGAAAGTGGAGGAGCTGTATCCCGTGTTTTCGGGCAGGGTCGAAATGGAGTTCGAAGCGTTCTCCGATCGGCTTGAGGGTGTCGATGTCGCATTTGTCGCCCTGCCCTCCGGCGAAGCAATGAACATCGTCCCTCAGCTCGTCCCGTCGGTCGAGCACATCATCGACCTCAGTGGAGATTTTCGGCTTCCTTCGGCGACAGTTTACGAAAAGTACTATCAACATCAGCATGTATCTCCATCCCTTCTCCAGACCGCAGTCTACGGACTTCCCGAATTATTCTTCGATGCAATAAGACAAGCCCGCCTGGTCGCAAACCCGGGTTGCTATCCGACCGCCGCAATCATCGCTCTTGCACCAGTGTTGAAGAAGGGCATTATCGGCTCTCGCGGAATCGTCATCGATTCACTCTCCGGAGTATCGGGCGCGGGGCGTAGTTCTTCGGTCGATCTCAGCTTTGCCGAGGTCAACGAAAATGTGCGCGCATACAAGATCGGCAGACACCAGCACGCTCCGGAGATGCAATCGGTTCTCGAGGGTCAAAGCGGCGGACCGGTATCCATTTCGTTCGTCCCACATTTAGTTCCGATTACGAGAGGAATTTACACCACCATTCACGCGGATCTCAAGGTGGAAGCGACTGAGTCGGATCTCATCGAACTGTATGAATCATTTTATCAGCATGCTCCTTTTGTAAGAATCAAACGCCAGATCCCCCAGATCCGGGATGTGCTCTATACAAACTATTGCGATATCGGGTTGACGATCGATCACCATTCAAACCAACTCGTTATCATTTCAGTGATTGATAATCTCATGAAGGGTGCGGCGGGCCAGGCGGTTCAGAACATGAATATCATGTTCGGGCTCCCGCAGGAAACGGGCTTACAAATCTAAGGAGCGTATGATGTACAGCGAATGTCAATGCGGAATCACCGGACCAAAGGGGTTTCATGCAGCCGGTGTCCACTGCGGGATCAAGAAGGTTAAGAAAGACCTCGCACTTGTGTACTCAAGCGAGCCGGCGCGCGTTGCCGGGATATTCACGATGAATAAGGTACCCGCTGCACCCGTGATCGTGGACAGACTGCAGCTGACAAAATCATCATCCTTTCGCGCAATCCTGGTGAACAGCGGAAATGCCAATGCCTGCACCGGGGAGCGCGGACTCAACGATGCATGGTCGATGGCGGACTTGACTGCGGCAGCGCTCGATGTTCGTCGGGGGGAAGTTCTCGTTTCATCGACGGGAGTCATTGGCCAGTATCTGCCGATGGACAGCCTTGCAACGGGGATTACCGAAGCCGTTTCGATGCTAGATGTTGACGGGCACACGGCTGCGGCTGAGGCCATCATGACGACGGACAAGTTTCCCAAAGAGCTGGCGTTACGGGTCGATCTCGACGGGGTCCAGGTAACCATTGGCGGCATGGCGAAGGGCTCCGGAATGATCGCGCCCAACATGGCAACGATGCTGGCCTTTATCACAACCGACGCGGATATTTCCACCGAGCTTCTGCAGTCCTCCCTCAAGGAAGCGGCGGATCATTCATTCAACCGAATATCCGTCGATGGCGATACCAGCACGAATGATATGGTTCTGATCATGGCCAACGGAATGGCAGGGAATCGAAAACTCGTTGATTCGGAAGACCCCTGCTACAAAGCCTTCTATGAGGCGCTTGAGTATCTCCTCGTGCGGCTATCGAAGATGATCGTCATGGATGGCGAGGGTGCGACAAAGTTCGTGGAGGTCTATGTCACCGGCGCGGCCACGGAAGAAGCGGCAGTTCAAGCCGGAAAGGCAGTAGCAAATTCAAATCTTGTAAAAACAGCGATCAATGGCGAGGATGCAAACTGGGGTCGTATCCTGGCCGCTGTCGGTTACTCGGGCGTTGAATTCGACCCCGCGGACGTGGAGATCTTCTTCGATGACGTTCCAATCCTCCGGAAGCAGTACTCGATTGATTTCTCGGAAGAAGCGGCTAAACGAGTCCTCAAGCAGCGTGAAATCAAAATCACTGTCGATCTTCATCAGGGCGAGGCCTCGGCGTCTTTCTGGACGTGCGACTTGTCGAAGGATTACGTTGCCATCAATGCCAACTACAGGACGTAGGGTGTTTGTCAGTCCGCGCTCTCTCCGGCCCAAAGCCGTCTCGTCCGCCACAACGGACTTGCCATGACTAACAGTTTTGCTTCGGAAATTGAAGCCGTGCTTTCGATCAAAGAAAAAACAGAAGTTCTCATCGAAGCGCTTCCCTATATCCGGAGGTACGAGGGAACTGTCTTCGTCATCAAGTACGGCGGAGCGGCGATGGTCGATGAAGGGCTTGAGGAGACGTTTGCACAGGATGTGACCCTTCTGAAAAAGGTGGGAATCAGGATTGTGATTGTCCACGGCGGAGGAAAAGATGTCACCGAGATAGCCGAAAAGCTCGGGCTGCCGTCACGGTTCATCGACGGGCAACGCTTCACTGACGAGGGTATGATGGAAGTTGTTCAGATGGTGCTTGCCGGTAAGACGAACAAGGATATCGTGGCCCGAATCAACCGGCATGACGGCGATGCGGTCGGATTATGCGGGATTGACGCGGACCTGCTCAGAGTCAAGAAAGCTTCCGGCAGGAACGGGGACCTCGGCCTGGTCGGTGAAATTACCGGAGTCAATGTATCGTACCTAAAACTGTTGCTCGACAACAATATAATGCCGGTGATAGCCCCCATCGGCGTGAATGAATCGGGACAGGTCCATAATATAAACGCCGATCTGGCTGCCGCAAGTATCGCCGCGGCTCTGAAGGCAGAAAAGCTCGTTTATCTCAGCGATGTGGAGGGCGTGATGGCACAAGGAAACCTGATCAACAGTATGCAACGGGACCAGGCAAACCGGTTGATCACCGAGGGCACGATAAGCAATGGAATGATTCCCAAGATTCGATCGGCGTTCACTGCGCTCGATGCCGGCGTGAACAAGGTGCATTTGATCGATGGACGTGTAACACATTCACTACTCCTGGAAATATTCACCGATGCCGGCGTCGGAACCGAGCTCGTGGGTTCATGGAAAGGTAATCAGCCTGAACCCGCTCGCCTTTCCCAAATGCCGATAGCATCGGATCAACACTAATTTCTGCAGGACGTAATATGAAAAGAGATTTCATTTCCCTGGCAGGGTTTTCGAAGGAAGAGATTTCAGAGATCTTCGATCTGTCCATTTGGCTCAAAGAGCAGCCCCGGCCCGATTATCGGCCCCTTGACGGCAAGACCGCAGCGCTCATTTTTGAAAAACCGTCTCTGAGGACCCACGTATCGTTCCAGGTCGGCATATCCCAGCTCGGGGGGGACGCAATTTTCTTATCTCAGGAAAACATCGGCCTAGCTACGCGTGAATCGGTCCGGGATGTCGCGGAGGTTCTCTCCCGGTATAATGATCTCATCATTGCGCGCACGATGGCACATCGTACGGTTGAGGACCTTGCCGCTCATTCATCCGTCCCAGTCATCAACGCGCTGACGGATCGTCTTCATCCATGTCAGATTCTGGCAGATGCATTCACGCTGAGGGAGCGCGGCTTGCTGTCTGAGAGGACAAAGATCGCGTTCATTGGTGACGGAAATAACGTTGTAAACTCCTGGTTGGAGCTCTCAGGCCGGATTCCAATACATTTTGTCCTCGCATGTCCGGAGAAATACGAACCGGATCCGGACATTCTGATGAAGGCGAGGGCGACAAAAATCAGCCGCATCGAGATCGTTCACGACCCGTACGCCGCGGCAGAAAATGCCGATGTGCTCTATTCGGACGTGTGGGTGAGCATGGGTCAGGAGGAAGAGAGGCGCGCGCGTGAGGCCGCGTTCAAGAATTATCAGGTCAACGCAAATCTCCTTCGCGCTGCATCGCCCGGCTGCCTTGTGATGCATTGCCTGCCCGCTCACAGGGGTGAGGAGATTACCACCGATGTACTCGAAGGGGAGCATTCGATCGTCATGGAGCAGGCGGAGAATCGCTTGCATGTGCAGAAGGGAATCATCGCATATCTTTTTGGGAAGGGGCAGCGCAAGCGAGTGGATCGGCGTACCTTTTCAAGGGTTCTTGAAGGGTGAGGTGCGATGACGAAGAAAACCCGGCATTTCGCCATTAAGGAGATTCTGAGCACGAGACAGATCGCAAGTCAGGATGAATTGCGGCTCGAGCTCAGGAAAAAGGGGTTCGATGTCACGCAGGCGACGCTGTCTCGCGATCTAAAGCAGCTCGGAGTGGGGCGGATATCCTCCGGTGAGGGGGCGCACTACACGCTCCAGGAGGAGTCCGAGGTCCAGATCCTGCGACCCGTAGTGGGCGCTCAAGTGGTGTCGATGACTGCGAATGAGAGCCTGATCGTCATTCGGACTCTCCCAGGGTGCGCGAACGCCGTAGGGGAGTTTCTTGACGCTCAACATAAGGGCGAGATCATCGGAACGATTGCAGGCGACAATACGCTGCTCGTTATCCCACAGTCGCAAAGCAAAACAAAACGGCTTATGGAACTTCTGCGCGGACAGTTGATCGAAGGAGAGCAATGAAGAAAGCAAAAATCGTCGTCGCCTATTCCGGAGGGCTCGATACCTCAGTAATGGTTGCCTGGCTCAAAGAGCGATACAAAGCAGAGATCATAACAGCCACCGGAAATTTGGGACAGGAAAAGGAGCTCAAGGGCGTCCGAGAGAAGGCCCTCCGAACTGGCGCGTCGAAGGTCTACATCCGGAACCTGACGAAAGAATTTGTCGAGAAGTTTTGTTTCCCCGCCCTCCGCGCAGGCGCCCTCTATGAGCATGCCTACCCGCTTGCGACGTCGCTCGGCCGCCCCCTTCTTGCGAAAATGCTTGTCGACATCGCGCGGAAGGAAGGTGCAGATACCGTCGCTCATGGATGTTCAGGGAAAGGGAACGATCAGGTGCGCTTCGAGGTGTCTGTGGGCGCGCTCGCGCCGGAGCTCAAGGTCGTGGCTCCGCTTCGTGAATGGGAGTTCAAGTCGCGCGAAGAAGAAATCGCCTACGCAGCCGATCACGGAATTCCAGTCACGGCCACACGGTCGAGCCCTTATTCAATCGATGAAAATATCTGGGGAACGAGTATTGAGTGCGGCGCACTCGAAGATCCGAGACGGATGCCCATGGAGGATGCGTATCAACGGACAGTCGCCCCGGAGAAGGCGCCCGGAAAGCCCGAATACGTCAGGATTGAGTTCGATAATGGAATCCCGGTCGCGCTCAACGGCAAGAAGCAAGATTCTCCCGCAATCGTTCAATCATTAAACCGGATCGGCGGGGCTCACGGAGTGGGAAGAATCGATCTGGTTGAGAACCGTCTCGTCGGGATTAAGTCGCGGGAGATTTACGAAGCTCCGGCGGCTACCATTCTGCACTTTGCACACACCGAGCTCGAGCGTCTCACGCTCGACAAGCCTGTCTTTGATCTCAAGTCCAAGCTGGCCCAGGAATATGCGAATCTTGTCTACAACGGTTTATGGTATTCTCCCTTGAGAAACGCACTGGATGCATTCGTTGCAGAATCCCAGAAATGCGTTTCCGGCCTGGTCAAGGTAAAGCTGTACAAGGGCGCACTTTCAATTGCGAGCCGAACATCGCCGTATTCCTTGTACAGCCCTGAGCTCGCAACCTACACAAAGCGGGACCAGTTCGATCATCGCGCATCCGAGGGGTTCATCAAGATCTTCGGATTGCCTCTGAAAACTGTTCACCGAGTCCGAACAAACGGCTCCAGCAAGATAGTGCGCAAGAAGATTCACTCCTGACGCAATTCCTCGATGCCCCTCTGGAACGGACGCTTTAAAGGGCGGCTGGATCCCCGCGCACTCCGATTTTCCTCATCCCTCAAGGTCGACCGCAGATTATTCCGGGAAGACATCGAAGGAAGCTTAGCTCATGTGGCAATGCTTGCGAGGAAGAAGATTGTCTCCGCAAGCGACGCAAAAGCAATCCAACGCGGCCTCGCACAAATCTCCCGGGAAATCGAAACGGGAAAACTAGCGCTTGACGGAAAAGAGCGTTTGGCGGGGGAGGATATTCATATGGCGATCGAAGCGAGACTGATCGAGAAAATCGGGGATATTGGGGGGAAACTTCATACCGCCCGCAGCCGCAATGACCAGATTGCTCTCGACGAGCGACTCTACCTGCGAGAATCTATCCACACCATCACTCGCCTGATCGGCCGTCTGCAGAAGGCGATCGTCAGTAAGGCTGAACGGTACCAAGACCTGATTGTCTCCGGATACACCCATTTGCAGCGCGCGCAGCCTATATTGCTCGCGCACCATCTACTCTCCTACGTTTCCATGCTGGATCGTGATCGCGAACGACTTGAAGACTGCATGGATCGTGTGAGCCGGTCGCCACTCGGCGCCGGAGCACTTGCGGGAACATCCTTTCCGATCGACAGGAAGTATGCTGCCCGTAAACTCGGACTTACCAGACTGATCGACAACAGCATAGACGCAGTCAGTGATCGCGATGTTCAGATTGAATTTCTATCCTGCTGCGCGATCACGATGATGCATCTCAGCCGGTTCGCGGAGGAGATCATTATTTGGAGCTCCTCGGAGTGGAATTTTGCTGAGATCGGCGACTCCTACTCGACCGGAAGCAGCATCATGCCCCAGAAAAAGAATCCGGATATCGCTGAATTGGTGCGCGGGAAAACGGGGCGCGTCTACGGGGATTTAATCGCGCTTCTGACGATCATGAAGGGGCTTCCCCTTGCCTACAATCGGGACATGCAGGAGGACAAGGAGCCTCTCTTCGACACCGTGGATACGCTGTCCGGTTCTCTCGACATTTTTGCGTCGATGTTGAGTGGCATGAAGTTCAAACCGGTGAAGTTCGATCAACCTGGAGCCGATCTTATTCTTGCAACCGAACTCGCCGATTACCTCGTGAAGAAGGGGTTGCCATTTCGAAAGGCACACGCGATCGTGGGGAAACTCGTTGTTCTTTGCATCAAGAAAAAGCGCGCCCTGAAAGACATTTCTTTAAAGGAATACCGGGAGTACTCGAGACTCTTCGAAAAGGACATCTTTCGATTCATCGATGTGAGCACATCGCTCCAACAGAAAAAATCATCAGGATCGACATCCCCAAGAGAGGTCCGGAAGGCGATTCGCAGCTGGAAAGGGAGACTGAGAATCTCCCGGTAATGAGTACCTGTCATCCGCCTTATCATCGCATTACTATCCTCGGCTCAATAACTTCCTCACCCGGCTAACGTCGGGCTGAGCCTGGTCATACCATAGGAACGTGGCTCCGGAAGAGATCAGTTGAACAACGCTATTCTGCGGCGCAGCAAACCCTTCACGGTCGCAAGTGTGAGGAAAGAGAGAATGAGCAGGATCAGGGCGAGCGTCAAAGCAACCTTGAGATCGATCTCGAATCCCATGTAGATTGCGAGCGGCATCGTTTGGGTCCTCCCCGGGAAATTCCCCGCAAAAATGATCGTGGCTCCGAATTCTCCAAGAGCCCGCGCCCAGGTCATGACCGCTCCCCCCGCTACGGCTGGGAGAGAGAGGGGCAGTGTTACCGTCCAGAAAATCTTCGTGGGCGATGCACCATCGATAGCTGCTGCCTGCTCGAGATCACGATCTACGGTGGCGAAGCCCGCAGCAGCGGACTTGATGAAGAAGGGGGATGCGACAAAGAGCTGAGCGAGAATGACCGCGGTCTCAGTGAAGGGGATATCAATTTGCAAATTGTGCAGCGCTGGGCCAAAGAGCCCGCGGCGTCCGAAGGCTACCAGCAGAGCGATGCCCGCGACAGAGGGCGGCAGGACGATCGGGAGATCGATCAGTACGTCGACGATTGTCCGACCAACAAACTTTCTGCGCGCAAGGAGATAGGCAAGCGGGGTTCCCGCGCAAACGCTGACCCCTGTTGTAATCAGGGTTGTCACGATGCTCAATTGAATTGCCTTTGCGACGGGAGGATCAAACAAAGCCGACAGTACGTCGCCTGACGATGTGCGGAGGATCAGTGCAAATAATGGTACTGATAGGAAGAGCAGAAGAGGGAGGCTTGCAAGGAGGAGCATCCAACCGGCGCGGTCCATGCCTCTCTTCATCGCGATTGCTCCCCGAGGTTGCTGCGGGATTATATTCTGATCCTTCAACGTCTAGCTGAATCTGCTTCGGCGGGTAGAAAACCGAATTGAATAAGCGTCGCCTGGCCCTTTTTGGATAAGATGTAGTCTACAAATCTCCGTCCGCTGTCTCGATGTTTTGCTCCTTTCACAATGGAGATATGGTAGTTCGCAATCACATTAAGACTGTCCGGAATATCGATCCTGTCAACTCGATGTGTACTATCCCTCGAGATATCGGAGGCATAAACAATTCCAGCGTCTGCTTCTCCCATCACGACCTTACTCAAGACAGCGCGTACGTTCTCCTCGTACGACACGACGTTTCTTAGCATATCCTCTTTGAACTGTTTCTCCGCGCTACCCCCGGCAGAACATTTGTCCAGGAATTCCAGTGAATATTGACCGACCGGCACTGCCTTGTCGGCAAGAACAATTTTGAGGTTTGGCCTGGCCAGGTCGTGCAGCGATTTTAGTCCCGCCTCATTCTTTTTCGGAACGATAATCACAAGACGATTCCGGGCAAAGATCCTTACGGAGCTACTGTCAATTTGCCCTGATGCCACCGCGGCGTCGATCTGCTTCCAACTTGCGGGGGCAAATACGTCTACGGACGCACCATTAACGATTTGCTGCAATAGTTGTTGCGAGCCCGCAAAGTTGTAGGCGATGCGTATCTCTTGATTCGCGGATTCAAAGTCTGAGCCGATGGCTTGGAAAGCGTCGGCGAGGGACGCCGCGGCGAATACTATTAGTTCAACCCCAGGTCCCGGCTGGGAGGCGGACATCCGATGCCCTTCCGTCATGGATCCGAGAATAAGAGTGAGACCAAAGAGGATCTTGCGATCGACCATCGTCGCGTTTTCAACCAGGGGTTACGGACTCTTCCAGATTACGGTTGATCGGATAATCCTAAGGAGATTCTTGGTGCGCCCAGAGGGAGTTGAACCCCCAACCCTCAGATCCGAAGTCTGATGCTCTATCCAATTGAGCTATGGGCGCAAAGTGATGCAGTTCGGGGCCTAAAATAGTAGCAATTTTCTTGTTCAGTTCCAACGGGGGACTCCGCCAAAACTAAGCTGAAATCGGCCATTTCGCTCTGCAGCGCGATTAGGATACCAGGCGAATTACTCGTACATTGTAAGGAGCCGTGTGATTCTTATCCAGCGGGGCGGTGGCTTTTGCCCCATCTCTATCTGCCCAGCCTTCACACTTTTCTTTAACTCAGCAAAGGAAAAAAGACAGAATGACGATTTGCGCAGCTAATTTAGCTCAAGAGGTGACCGAAGAGGACTTGCGACAGGCGTTTCGAGTCTATGGGCAGGTTTCTTTTGTCAATCTCATTAAAGACCGATTCCACAAAACTCCGGCCGGATTCGCCATGATCGTGATGCCCGATCAGCTTGAAGGACAAGCAGCAATCACCGGTCTCCACATGAAAGAATTCAAAGGGCAGATACTCAAGATCAACGAGGCAGGTGTCCGTTCACGATAGAGGTTGCACGTGCTGTGTTGTGGCGGCAGGTCTCAAACCGGATTTGTCAACCCAGAGGCGAAAATGATAAAGCAGGCTGATCGGTGGGAATTGTACCGGGATAAGTCAAACCAGTGGCAATGGCGGAAATTCGAGAACAATAAGGTTGTGGCTGTCTCAGGCGATGGATTTTATTCACGCCGGGCATGCGCCAATGACGCAAAACAGAGGGGGTACGAGGGCGGCGTACGACCCTTGTCGTCCGATTATACTCAAGACAAAAGTTCCGTTCATTGATCGACTTGCGGGATCCCTCTAAGCAACCGGAGGAGAGGCCCCGCACTCAGGAATGCACACGTTGGTTTCTCCCCCGATTGAGCCCCGACAATAGTCAGGGCTTTTTTTTGGGTTTGATCCGCTATCCAAGCGCTCTCGAGAACTCCGCGATGGTTGTCTGGCCGCTGGCAACTTTCTTTATGGCGTCCTGAAATATGTTCTCGAAACCCGATGCACGGGCAGCCTCCTTCAGTTTCAAGATGCCGGCTTGTTGGTAGATGAGATCCCTCATCTGGTCATTGACGATGAGGATCTCGTGGATTGCAGTCCTCCCCCGATACCCCGTACTCTGGCAGCGGGCGCACCCCTTCCCGCGGTAGAATTTCGGTTGTCCGGCCACCGTCGTCATGAAGGTGAAATGGTCCTGTTCGGTGGGGACATATTCTTCCTTACAGGAATCGCACACTCTCCGGACAAGCTGCTGATAGACGATACCGGCGAGCGTTGTCGCCAACCAGTAGGCTGGAATTCCTAGGTTTAGCAGGCGCAAGATCGTACCTACCGCATTATTCGAGAGCATTGTACTCAGCACAAGATTGCCCGTTAGTGCAGCCTCGGCCGCGACTATTCCTGTCTCCGCATCCCTGATCTCACCGAGCATGATCACATTCGGATTCTGGCGGAGCATCGACCTAAGCGCTTCCGCGATAGTAAACGTCTTGTCTGTCGAGGTTGTCACTTGCGAGGCGAAATCAAGTCTGTACTCGACGGGATTTTCGACGGTCATGATATTCTTGTCGACGGACTGGATGTCATTTACCGCGGCGTACACCGTTGTGCTCTTCCCCGAGCTTGCAGGGCCGGTCACGAGGATGAGTCCCGAGGGCTTATGGAGCAACAAACGGAACTTCTCCAGAGACTCCTTCGAGAAGCCAAGCTCCTCTACGTTTGCAACAGTTGCATTTTTTTCCATAATCCGGAGCGCCACGCGCTCGCCCATTAACACCGGCATTGTATTAATCCGGAAGTCGAATTGATGTGAGCCGACAGTCAGCGAGAAGCGACCCTCCTGGGGCTTCTTCTTCTCAAACGAATTGAGGTTCCCCCGGGTCTTTAAAACGCTGGCGAGATTGTCGGCAATTTCTTTTGGCAGTGAGAGCAGTTTCCGCAGGATACCTTCGTTTCCGATACGGATTCTGAGTTCGGTTTCGGTGGGTTCGATATGCAGGTCGGAGGCGCCTTCCTTTACCGAACGCAGGAGGAGTTCTTCAACCATGGCCTCCGCTGTTGGAACCTTTCCCATCCGGAACAACTCGCGGATCTTGTCCTTTGAGAACTTGCTGACATCGAATTGTTCGAGACCTACCTTACTGGGTATATTCTTAAGATCGTCGGTCACAGGCCGGCTGCGGTTTGGAAAGGATGGGGGTTATTCCGCAAGGACGCGGGTTATGGTGGCCAGGATGTCGTCCAATTTGTAGGGTTTGTTAATAAAATCACGCGCTCCGAATTCCCGGGCTTCCATCGCATGCTTGAGGTCGGCAAAACCCGTCAGCATAATCGCCCGCAGAGTAGGAGTATGCTGATTGATGAATTTCAGCACCTCGATACCGCTGACTCCCGGCATCTGGATGTCCAGGAGAGCGACATCGAGCTTGCTGCTGCGGATCAAGGCTATCGCCTCTTCGCCGTCCGCTGCTGAAACTACCTCATAACCGGAACGCGCGAGCAGATCTCCAAGAAGCGTCCGGAGGTCGTCCTCGTCGTCGGCGACAAGGATTCGAGTTTTGTTTGTTGCGGTCACGTCAGTTCTTCCCCCATGATGTGTGATAGAGCGATACAATCCCCTGAATATAGTACTTTTTTCACTTGATTGCATTTGATGGAGAGAAGACTTATTATTAAATTTATGTTTTTGAAGGAAATTCTGACTCGTCATCGTATGAAGGCAAAGGCCGATTGAGCTGGAAGACAAGCGAAGGAAGCACGGGGAGGCTGATTCAACTCTGCATCGGCTATTTCACGTTCTACGTCATCACCGGAGTAACGGTGAAATACTTTACGGGTCATCCCGAGTTCGGCTTCCCCGGGATGAAGGAGATCGAGTTTCTTGTCTACAGCACAATCGGGGGAAACCTGATATGTCTCGCGGTCGTTTTGGCCCTCCGATGGTTCAGGATTCAGTCAAATAAGATCGTCACGTGGGGGCCGCTGCGATTTCCACGCGAAATTCTTTATATCATCCCATCTGGTATCTGCACGGCTGTTGTGATCCCAACGACGACGCTGATGTACACGCTGCCCATCTCCGTAATGGTAGCGATGGTGATCATGCGCGCCAGCGTCATCATCATCAGCCGCCTCGTTGACGCGGTTCAGATTTATCAGGGCCTTCTGACAAAGCGCGTTTTCTGGGAGGAAAACGCTGCGGTAGTCTTTGCGCTGGCCGCGGCAGCGGTAAACATTTTCTGGGTGGGCCAAGGAGGGTTCGAATTTGTCCATTCCTTTGCAGCAATGAGCATCCTCGGGAGTTATATCGTTGCCTATGCCATCCGCATTTATATCATGAATTATTACAAGAACACCCGGGGAAAGGGAGTCAAACTCGACAATAACGGATTTTTTGCGATCGAGCAAATCGCTGCATCAATTATCATGGTAGGTGTCGGCGTCGGGCTCTTTCGAGCGGCCGACTGGTTCGGTGCTACGAATAGCCAGGTGAAGATCTTTCATGAGTCGCTTGTCAATCCAAACTCATTCTGGTTCTGGGCGATCGTCGCGGGAATGGCGTATGGGATGGTGGCGTTTTTCTCGGTCTTTATCTTCATGTTCAAGGGTCGAACAGCCACGTTCGCGGGCCTGGTCAATCGTCTGACATCGCTCTCGGCGGGCACGGCCGCAACGGTCGTGTCGTACCTATTATTCCGAGGCAAGTTTCCGGAGATTCAAGATTGGTTGTCGCTCTTTTTCATACTGATCGCCGTAGGTTTCCTGACTCGTGCCGAGAAGAAACGAACGGCTGAACTTGCTATGGCAGGGGAGGTGGAGATGGAGGGATTGACGCGGGGCCTGGTTCCAGCTGCGCAGAAGACTTAGGCTAGAATTGGGAAGTAAGGGAGACATCAGCGGTGAAAAATCCTTTCATTCGATATTGAACGCGATGCCCATACGAACCAGTGGACAAACAAATGAGTGGAGCCCGCTCGCTTTTGCAAAACTCACCCCGAGGCCTAAGTATGGTGTAAAGCCGCTCTGCGAGATATCCTCCGATTGAAATAACGCATTGAGCATGATGCCATCTCCGTGTTGCTGCGAAGGGAATACGTAAGAGGCGTCGACTTCTAGTGAATTAGGCAATTTCAAAAATCCTACGGGTTCATTTTGGCGGCTGAGATAGTACACCATCGAAGTTCCAAGGCCAGTCGCGCTGATAAGCCCGCAGGGGAAGACAGCGCAAGCTAATTCACCAGTCGCATTGGTTTGATCCTGTCCGATGATCATCTTACTGAATTGCAGGCCGAGTGATACGTAACGACTGCACTGCAATCGGGCTCCAAGGTTCAAGTATTCGGGAAAGCCGAAACCCGCCGAAAGGGAAACCAGCCGTAGGTCTTTTTCCCGGTCGCCGGAGATTTGGGCTTCGACTTCAGTCAATGATAGAAGTAGCAAAACGCATGTCGCGACGAGTCCTCGTGTTTTAGTAGATGGGATTGCTTGATTCATTTTTAGCTCCCGTTGCCAAAAGCTTCAGTGCCCAGATCGATGGTACAAACCTTGGTTGACAAAAACAACCAACCAGCCAATCAGCGAAGCCGAACGCAAAAGAGATGAAGTGTGCATTCGAATCCACCTATTGCCTGTAGGGCTCGGTATCAGTACCTTCACTATTATCGAGTGCAATCGCGTGCGGTCGGTAGTCTTGCCGCTTTGCGATTTTGGTCGATTCATCTTTCTACCTGCAATCATTCTCGCAATTTTGGGCTGCCGAGGTGATGCTCCAAGGGGGATGGATCTTGATCTGAAGGACGTTGGAAGGATTGACATCCAGAACCGCCAGAACAAGGTTGTGGAGATCGTTGACAGCTCAGAGATTCAAGATTTCCTGGCACAGCTTCGCTCCCTGCCGTCCCGCGAGGAGGGAAACGTGAATAATGAGTTTTACTTGACGATCTATATGGGTGGTAAACCAGGTATTCTGAGTCTCAAAATGGGTAAGGATTGCATTGGACCCCTTATTCCGGATTCAGAGATTGCCACCCGTTGGTATTTTGCTAATGACTCACTTTATAATTTCATTACCGGCAAGTTCCGCCACGGTCGTGTTCGCATGGCAAAATAGGCCTCCAATCCACTCTTCACAAATGCATATAGGAGGAGACTGACCCGTGAAAGTCAAGAGTCCGGTTGTTATTACTCATATTTTCCTGGGGGGAATGGTCGCGTACTGCATCCTACAATCCGGATGCTCAGTATCGCAAGAGAATTCTAAGAGGTATGAAACTACCAGGGCAAACTTTCTCCTTGATACTAACTTTGTCACGGTTTCTGCGGTCGCTGGAACCCACGGAAGCGTAACGCCTTCTGGGAATGTTCCAGTTCATAAGAACGGCCGCATTGATTTTTTCTTCAACCCTGACCCGGGATTTCAGCTCGACAGTTTGATCGTAGACGGCACAGTTCAGGGTACAACCACGCGGTATGCCTTCGAGAATGTCTCCTTCAAACATAACATAAGGGCAACCTTTTCGAATAAGTGAGCGAATTGCAAAAGGGACCGGAATCATGAGAGAATTCATATTAATCATCGGCAATTCCTGAAACAATGTGAGCCATACATTGGTGACCTGAAGAAAGGAGGTAAACTAATATCCGCGCAGCCGCTTGTATATGTTTACCCTAAAAAGGGTTGATAAAACAGGAATCTCTAAAATCACTTTTGGGAGAATTGTATGCCTAACATGAAATCAGTCTACTCTGTGTGGACACCGCGAATGCTCAGCATCCTCCGAATCGTAGCGGCTCTGCTCTTCATGCAGCATGGGGCTCAGAAGCTTTTCGACATGCCCTCATCATCGGAGGGTGGAACTGTTCCCCTCCTTTCGATGATTGGAGTCGCGGGGATCCTGGAATTCTTCGGCGGATTACTCGTATTCTTGGGATTGTGTACTCGCCCGGTCGCCTTCATTTTGGCTGGGGAGATGGCGGTCGCCTACTTCATGGTACATTCGCCGCAGTCGTTTTGGCCGATCATTAACAGAGGGGAGATGGCGGTGCTTTATTGCTTCGTTTTTCTCTACCTGGCTTTCGCGGGTGGGGGGGTGTGGAGCATCGATCATCTTAGGAAGCGTGGCACAACCGAGAATCAGCCTGGTGAACCTCGGTAAACCCAAGCGGGTCAGCAGGGAGTTTAATCCTCGATCCCCGGCTAGCCTGTCTTCCGTAAACGACGAATCGAACTCTATACAATGAGGTGTTTCATGAAATTGTTTCTTCTCCCAGCGCTCCTGATCATAACATTCAGCATTGTCCAATCGGGAGGGCGGCTGAGAGTATGGGTAGACAACGCCGCTCCTGTCTACTCTGGAATCGGTTGTCGGAACACCGCCCCGTTGAATTCTAAAGCCGCCCCGGTTCCGGGGACCAGCCGGGGCATGCGATCAACTGATCGCTATGAGCAAGGACACTTCGTCGATGTGGATCCCTCTACAACCGGGACGAGCATGACATTCATCGTCACAACTACGGCCGATACCGGTGGGGGTTCATTCCGCAAAGCACTTGAGGACGCCAACGCCAATCCAGGTTTGGACTCCATCCGTTTCAGCATCGGAAGTGGAGTTCAAACTATAACACCTCAAACCCCGTTTCCGGATATAACTTCTCCGGTCGTCATCGACGGAACAACGCAGCCGGGATTCTCGAGCACTCCGATCATCGAATTGAACGGATCGAACGTCCAAAATGGTTTAACAATTCTTGCCGGGAATTCTACGGTGCGGGGACTCGTCATGAACAGGTTTCAGGCAAGCGCGATCTTCATATCGACGTTGGGAGACAATGTTATCGAGACTAATTTCATCGGCCTCAATACGACGGGCGACAGCGCGATGCCGAACCAGGGTAATGGGGTGTATATCTCAAGGTCGCCGAACAACCGAATTGGCGATACAACTTCCGCAACACGCAATGTCATTTCTGCAAACTTGGAACCGAACATTGCTATCGCCTTCGGTGGCTCAAACGGGAATATTGTACGGGGCAACTACATCGGGACAGATCAATCGGGCACTATCGATCTGACAGATTCATCGAATGGAGTGATCCTTGGAGACAGTGCAGCATTTAACATCATCGGTGGGCTCCAATTCGGAGCGAGAAATTTGATTTCTGGAAATGGCACCGGTCATTTAACTTCGAATTTCGATACCCCCGGAATTGCCATCAAGGATGCGGGCACATCATTTAATGTAATCCAGGCGAACTATATCGGGGTGGACTGGATTGGAGTTTCTGCAGTAGGGAATGGAGGCGGCATTCTTATTATCGGAGGTGCCTCAAACAATCTAATTGGTTCTACTTCACCGGAGGGAAGCAACACCATTTCAGGAACTTATGGCTACTATGCGGGGATCCAAATTGCCGAATCGACTTCGACAAATAACGTGGTGCAAGGAAATATCATCGGCGCCAATAAGTACTTCAACACTCCGGCGCTCGGTAATTACGACGGAGTCTGGATCAACAATGCGCAGAACAACACGATTGGCGGCACGACTGTCGGGGCAGGCAATTACATCATGGCGAACAGGAGACATGGTGTTCTGATTTCCGGGAGCGCCGCAAGGGGCAACCATATTGAAAACAACTACATTGGCGCGAACCCCGATCCTCTTTCGGGGATCGGGCTGCCAAATGGGGGCAGCGGTGTCGTTATTGATGGTGCACCGGGTAACGCCGTCGGCGGATCTCATCCGCTGGCGGGAAACTTCATCGGCCAGAATCAAGGGCACGGCGTTGTGATCCTGGGTGGCGCCGCGACGGCGAACGTTGTCCAACGCAATTTCATCGGTACCGACATCCTGGGAAACGACAATTACGGAAACAAGGGAAACGCGGTGTATCTCATAGCATCGGGGGATACGGTCGGAGGGAATGATCTCTCTTTAGGAAACGTGATCGCCTTCAATGGGGGCATCGGAGTGTTTGATTCGTCCGGAACCAATAACACAATTCGATTCAATTCGATCCATTCGAACCGCATTGGAATTGACCTTGCACCACGCGGTATCACGCCGAACGATTCGGCTGACGGTGACACGGGCCCGAACAACTTACAGAACTTCCCGATTCTCGATTCTGCTTCGCTCAGCCCAGGTTCAATCCGCATACGTGGCAAACTCAACAGTCAGCCCAACACGACCTACACACTCGATTTCTTCAAGAATGACGCGCGCGATTCCACACATTTTGGCGAAGGGGAAACCTGGATCGGAAGCGCAACGGCCGCCTGCGATGCGACGGGAAAGGCAGAAATCACCGTCACGTTTTCAGCCTCTGTCCGAAGTGATCAGTTCATCACGGCAACAGCGATTGATCCGAGTGGAAATACATCGGAATTCTCCCGTGCGCTGTGTCTCGAGGACAAGGATGGCGACGGAATCGTTGATTGTTGGGAATCGGAAGGTGATGGTATTGACGTGAATGCGGACGGAGTGATTGACCTTGATCTCTATGCCAAGGGCGCCCGACCGAACCACAAGGATCTTTTTGTGGAAGTCGATTTCATGGATACGTATCGGCCTGCCGATTTAGCACTCGCGCAAGTACGCGCCGCATTTGCCCAGGTTAATAACATTCTTGCCCTGAATCCGGATGGGAACAATGGGATCAATCTCTATACGGATGTGGACTCAAGCGATGTCATCCCCGAGACGGTCTGGGCATTGGATCCATGGCCTGAATTCTTGGCTGCAAAGGCCGCTCATTTTGGAACAACTGCAGAGCGCGGGGACTCAAACGCGCGCTACATACTGGAAGCAAAGAAACTTGTCTATCGCTATTGCATTTTCGCGCGCGCTTTTGGGCCTCTGAGCAACGCGTCATCCGGAAAGACGCGGAATACCCCCGGCAACGATTTTTTTGTAAGCCTTGGACGCTGGCATACTCCGGGTGGTACTGTCACTGATCAGGAGGGTACATTTATGCACGAGCTCGGCCATACCCTCGGACTACAGCACGGCGGAGGGGATGGAATAAATTACAAACCGAACTACTACAGTGTCATGAATTATCTCTTTATGGTGGACCAAGACCTTAAACCGGGAACGTGGACTTTGAACTATTCTCCCAAAGCTCTGGTCACACTCGATGAATCGCGTCTCCCCGAATTTCTGGGATTCAATGCTACGGCTGGATGGTACCCCATCGTCCAGATTCCGTACCGACGCCCGGACGGCAAGATTGCGCAGGCGACGCTGAAACCATACACCGCCGTTGACTGGGACGGCAATGGCGATTCGACAAATTTTGCACTGGATACTGTGGACGTGAATCACATTGATCCAACTGATCCGGCTTCGCCCGGCCAGACCTTGTACAGTTATGCCGACTGGCCGAACCTCAAATATAATTTTCGCCATTCTCCGGGATTTCCTTCTGCTGTCAATCCTGCCGCTGTGGCCGTAGAAGAAATGACCCAGGAGCGAGTCGATTACCTTCGTACGTTGCCTCCCTACGGTATCGCCGCACCTTTGGTCAGTTGGCCGGCTGATCCCGGTTCCAATATCCCCATCTCAACGGGCCCCCTGGCCCAGGGTCAACCGGTCA
>Ga0099793_10000050_pt1 | contig 22852 bp, 24 predicted proteins | sample Rivendell_Oct201_9_FD_77319 | JGI IMG/M metagenome (GOLD analysis project Ga0099793, IMG submission 77319) | Vadose zone soil and rhizosphere microbial communities from the Eel River Critical Zone Observatory, Northern California to study diel... | ecosystem: Environmental > Terrestrial > Soil...
CGATTGAGCTCGACGTTCTTTTCGAGATACGGCGCGAACAGGCTGAAGTTCTCGTCGTGGCGCGCCTTCTCCCAGACGGGCCTGGCGGTGGGACCGGCCCGTGCGACTTCCGCCACGAGGTCGGGCGGAAGCTTGCGTGCCTGGTCGTAGTCGCGGCGCGTGACCCGGACGAGGCTGGCTTCGTCGGAGTCGAACGACCGGCCGCCGAGCTCATCTTCGAGCTCGCCCAGCAGCCGGCCGACCTCGTCCGAGGTGAAACGAACATGGGCCAGGCGGAGCAGGGTCGAAAGCTGCTCGGCCCGTGACTCGACGCCGCCGCGCGGCATGTACGTTTCCTGGTCCCACTCGAGCAGCAGCGCGGCCCGGTTGAGGTCGGTGACCTCGGCCAGGACGGCTTTGAGCTCTTGCAGCTTCTCGCTAGTGTTAGCCACGACCCTCCGGGTATTCTCCCGAAAGCGCGTATCGCCCCGCTAGCTCAGTGGATAGAGCATCTGTCTTCTAAACAGAGGGTCTGAGGTTCGAATCCTCAGCGGGGCACTTGCCGTCGATATGCACGTTTGGGCCCGCAAGCCCGAACCCAATCAGGCCGCCGCTATCAGCGCCACGGCGACCACCGCAAAAACGGCGCCCGCCGCCTGGATCGTGGTCATCCGCTCCTTGAGGAATACCCGTGCGCACAGGATGGTGAACGCGGGGTAGAAGGAGGTCAGCAGCGCACTCAACGAGAGCAAGCCATGGAAGGTCGCGTAGAGATAAAGGACAACCCCGGCTCCGTCGAGGGTGCCGCCCACCGCCAGCAACCTCCAGGTTCCGCGCCGCGGCAGCGGTGAGACGCCGCTGACCAGTGCGAAGCCGAGCGCAGCGACCGCCGAACCGACGCGCCCGCTGACGAACGCCGTGACCCCGGCCCCGCTGCCTGCGTGAAACAGAATGAAGAACAGTCCGAACCCGATGCCGGCGAGGACCGCCAGTCCCACCGCGGTGCGCGTGCTGTGAGTCGATCCACGGCCCACGCCGTTGATCAGCCCGATGGCGACGAGCCCGATGCCTATGCCGGCGATCTGCCCTGCGTGCAATCGCTCCCCCGTCATCACGCCCACCGCCGTCGGCAGTGCCGCCGCAACGACGGCGGTGATCGGCGCCACCACGCCGATCAGGCTCAATGACATGGCTCGATAGAACGCGATCAGGCCCAGGCCTCCGGTCACGCCGCCGGTGAACGCCAACAGAGCAGCCACGAGATCCAGCCGCTCGGGCAGCAGCCAGATCGCCAGGGGCAATGCCACAAGACCGATCGCCTCGATGCCGATCGCAACGCTGGCCGGAGGTGTGCGCCTGCCCGCGACTCCTCCCGTGAAGTCGGCGACTCCTAGAGTTGCGGCTGCGCCCAGTGCCGCGGCGGGCGAGAGGAACTGGTTCAGGTTGACGATCGTAGCCGGGGCCCGATTCGGGGCGAATGGAGGCGGAGGTGACATGAAGCAAACCGAAATTCCCCGGCCATCCGACGCTGTTCTCACGCGGCTCGCCGCCATCGCGGTTCGCGTCGAGGAGCTGATGGCGTTCGATCAGCCAAGGAACAAGGCGCCGGTCGGCCTCACGACGATCAAGAACGACCGGCGCCGATCCGTCGAGCAGGTCCTCGTCCTGCTCGCCGATCCAGAGCTGAAGAACTACCTCGCCAAGGTGCGAGGCCTGGTCACCTAAGTCGCGCGGCGGCTGTCCAGCGAATCGATGAATTCGCGATAGCTACGCATCACGAGACGCAGCTTCTCGGTGTCCGCGTTGCCCTCGACCTCGCCGTGCATACGCGTCACATGCTCGCGCATCGACTTCGCCATGTGGTCGACCGCCTCTTCGATGAGACGCTGCGCCTTTTTCACCGCGGCCCGCGGCTCCTCGATGAACTCCGACTGGATGTCGGCCAGCCGCCGCCGGTAGTCGCCCATCTCCGGCCAGAAACTCAACTGTCCATCGGATTGCTGCATCGACCGGTCTGGTTGCGGCTGGGGGCGAATCGACCTGTCCATGTCGACAGGTTCCGATCGGCCCATCACTTCCGGGTTGTTGCGCATCGCCTCGGTCTCGGTTCGGCGGCGGTCCGAAGCCCTTCGCTCGGTCGACATATCACTGCGTACGTCGCTCATCTATGCGACCTCCCTTCGAGAAGTCTCCCTGTCTTTCTTGGGGGATCCGACGGCGGCGACGACGATTCGCTTGTAATGCACCATCGCCTTCCGCAATCCTTCGGTCCCTTGCCGCCCCTCGTCGCTGGCCGCCGCTGCGCGCGCGCTGCGCAGGTCGTCGGGGACGTGGCGCTCGTCATGCATCGTCGCTCCGCGTTCGGTCAACATCATCACGATGACCCGGTCGGCTTCCTGCACCGCCGCCCTCGGGTCGTCGATGAACCGACTCTCCACCGCTTGCCACGACCGCGAAAAACGCTCGACGGACTCGGCAGGCAATGAGCGGAGGCGCGGCCTCCGGTTCAGGACGACCGCGATGCCGGTTCCAAGAAGGATCAGGATCGCGACGATCAGGATCACAACGTTCTGGTCCAATTCGCTTACCTCCTAAGGAAGAAAACGGGAGGCGCGCCGGCCCTACTCGTGATGTCGACTACGGTTAAGACATGTCGAGCGATGCAAGGCGGCCGCAGATCCCGGCCGACATGAAGGCCTTCAACGACAAGCTCATCGCGGAGTTCCGGGCCAATCACGGCAAGTTGAGCGGGCGAATGGCAAACAGCCAGATCCTGCTGTTGACAACGAGCGGGTCGAGATCGGGCGCGAAGCGAACCACAGTGATCGGCTACCGGCCGTACGGGGAGAACCTCGCGGTCATCGCCTCCAACAACGGCGCAGAGAAATCGCCGTCATGGTTCTTCAACCTGCTCGCGAATCCCGTCGCCACCGTTGAAGTCGGTCCGAACAAGTTTCAGGTGAGGGCGAGGGTCTCCGGTCCGGAAGAGCGGCCGCGGCTGGGAGCCATCATCGACTACCTCGAGCAGCAGCAGGCGCTTACCTCGCGCCAGATCCCCGTCGTCGTCCTGGAGCGGTTCTAGACCGCGCGGCGACTCGCGGCTTTGTCTTTGGCTTGGCCGCCGGTTTCGCCTTTGCGGCCGGCGGGCGCTTCGGCGCGGGGCCGACGAGGTTCTTGCGCAGCTCTGCCATGCGCGACTTGCTGAGGTTGGTCTTCATCACCCAGGCAACGTCCTTGTCCTGCGCGCGGATCCACTTCTCGAGGTACGGCTTGGCGTTTTTCGGCGCCGCCGCCGCGGCCACGCTCCATCCGTATCCGAGCGCCTGGCGCAGCACTCGAAAGCCGTCGTCGCGTCGATCGGCCGGCGCCGCGAGCGACAGCGCCCGCGTGATCTGATCGAGCATTGCGAGCACTTCGACGGTGTCCTGGTTGCTCTTGAGCAGCGCCGGCTCACACAGCCCGGCGACCGCGGCACGCTTCGCGTACCAGTCGCCGCGAGACCAGATCTTCATCTCGGCGAGGAGCTTCGGCATGCTCTCGCGACCGAGCCGCTGCAGCGCGATGGCGACCCCCTCACGGACGCGCCAGCGTGGATCGGACGCCAGCTCGCCAAGCCAGGTCATCACGGTCTCGGGCTCCAGCAACGCGATTCGGCCGAGACCGGCCGTCCCGCACAGGGCCAGAAACTCGTCACGGGACGCGGAAAAACGCCACAGCCGGTCCGCATCCCCCTCCTCGACGACCGCTGCCATCAGCTCGAGGTTGGCCCGCGGACCGGGCAAACCCGAATGCTTCTTCAGGTACGGCTCCCAGACTTTGAGCCTGCGCAGCTCTGCCCGATAGACCTCCACGCGCTCGCCCATGCTGCACGCGATGCTAGCGGCCCGGCTGGTGATGCGACCTTGGTTACACCACAATTCGACTATGGACCTCGCGCGTTCCGCGGCCCTGAGACGTGGCGTACGGCTCGAGGTCGTGACCATCGTCTGGATGTTCGTCGAAGCGATCGTCGCCCTGGGCGCGGGAATCGCAGCCTGGAGCGTATTGCTGACCGCGTTTGGCGTCGACTCCGTGGTCGAGCTGCTGAGCGGGATCGTCCTGTACAGGCGGCTGTCAGGCGAGTCGAACCACGCCGCCACCGTCGACGTCGAACGGCTCGAGAACCTGACGACGCGAATTTCAGCGGTGCTGCTCGTCTTGCTGTGTGCCTATGTCCTGCTGTCATCGCTCGCGGGCCTGGTCTTCCGCGTGATTCCGGAGGGCTCGGTGGTCGGCGTTGCGGTCACCCTGGTGGCGGTGATTGCAATGCCGCTGCTCGCGCGCGCCAAGTACCGCGTCAACCGGGTTGTCGACAGCCCATCGCTGCGGGCCGACATCGCGGAAACGATCAGCTGCGCATATCTGGGCGCGGTCACGCTCGCGGGGCTGGCAGTGAGCATGCTCACGGGCTGGTGGTGGGTTCAGTACGTCGCCGCTTTGGCACTGCTCGTGTGGCTCGTGCCGGAAGCCCGTGAGGCCCTCGAACACTGGCGGGATAATTGGGCCGAAAAGGGGGAGAGGGAATCAGGAAATGAGTGATCCAGGTCGGGACGGCAGCGTGGAGGAGCCGGCGCAGCACCGAGACAACCGGCGGCTCATGGTCACGCAGCTGCTGCGCAGCCCCGTGCTGAATCCGGCCGGGACGGAAGTCGGCCGGGTCGAAGATTTCATCGTCAAGCTCTCGGAGGGGACGTATCCGCCCATCACCGGATTGAAGGTTCGCGTGGGCGCGCAGGACGTGTTCATTGGCAAAAGCCTGATCGACAGCCTCGAGCCCGGCGGCGTGCGCCTGAATACGCACACCATCCGCACCGAAGCATTCCAGCGCCGTCCCGGTGAGGTGCTGCTGGCCGCAGATGTGCTTGGACGCCACCTCGTCGACGTGAACAAAGGGCGGATCGTGCAGGCGCACGACCTCGTTCTGGCGCCCGGCGACGACGGTTGGTACCTGGCGGGTATCGACCGCAGCCCGCAGGCGATGCTCCGACGGTTGCTGCCGCGCCGCGGCCGGCCGGACCTGCGCCGGCACGCGATCCTGGACTGGAAGGACGTCCAACCCTTCGTCGGCCACGTGCCCACGGCGAAGCTGCTCATGCCGCTCCAGCGCCTGAGACGGCTGCACCCCGCGCAGATCGCAGACATCGTCGAGGACGCGTCACATGCAGAGGGCCAGGAGATCATCGAGGCGGTCGAGAGCGACCCGGCATTCACGGCGGACGTGTTCGAGGAGCTCGACACGGAACACCAGGTCGAGTTCCTCAAGTCGAAGTCCAATCAGGAGGCGGCGCGCCTGCTGGAGCGGATGGCGCCGGATGACGCGGCCGACCTGCTGGGTGAGCTCGATCAGGAGAGGCGCAAGCCGGTCTTCGACATGATGGCCTCGAGCCAGCAGTACAAGCTGCGCAAGCTCCTGCAGTACCACCCGACCACCGCGGGCGGGATGATGAGCCCGGACTACGTCTCGGTCGTGCGCGATTCGACCGTGGACGTGGCCCTCGAGGCGGTGCGCACCGATGACAAGGCGCCGCACCAGCTGCTCACCACCGTTTTCATCACCGAGCAAGACGGCCAGTACGCCGGGAGCATCGGCGTCGTCGAGCTGCTTCGGGCAGATCGCGCACGCAAGGTCCACGAGCTCGAGCTGACGATGGTCTCACTGCACGGCAACGCCGATTTCGCCGACGTCGCCTTGATGATGGCCGACTACAACCTCACCTCCCTCGCCGTCGTCGACGCGGCCGGCAACCTGATCGGTGCGATCTCCGCGGACGACGTCATCGAGGCATTGGTTCCGGAGGATTGGCGCAACCGGGCCGAAGCGAGCACCGGAGTATGAGGGTCTGATGTCGGAGCGCGAGCCAAACCGCAAGGACTCGCGCTTGAAGCCAACGTCGGCCGTAATCGACGAACTGCATCAGGGCGACATCCACGGGGCGTTCGGCACCATCCGCGTCAGCGACGTCACCCCGCGCCGCACCTGGCGGCGACGCCTCCTCACCCTCGCCGCGATCATCGGCCCGGGGCTCATCGTCATGGTCGGCGACAACGATGCCGGGGGTGTCTCGACCTACGCCCAGGCAGGCCAGGACTTCGGCTATTCGCTGCTCTGGACGTTGCTCCTTCTGATCCCGGTCCTGATCGTCAACCAGGAGATGGTCGTTCGCCTGGGTGCGGTCACCGGGGTGGGCTACGCGAGGCTCATCAGCGAGCGGTTCGGGCGATTCTGGGGCTGGTATTCGGCGGTGGGGATCTTCCTCCTCAATTTCCTGACCATCAGCACGGAGTTCATGGGCATCAGCCTGGCGGGCAGGTACTTCGGATTGAGCGCCGCGCTCGTCGTGCCGATCTCCGCCCTGGTGCTCATCGCCATCACGGTCAGCGGCAACTTCCGGCGCTGGGAGCGGGCGATGTTCGTATTCCTTTTCGCCAGCCTGCTCGTCCTCCCGCTGGCGCTGCTCAGCCATCCGGATCCCGGCGCCGCGCTCAAGGGGTTTCTCGTCCCAGGCGTGCAGGGCGGGCTGACCTCCAACTCTGCGCTCCTGATCGTCGCCGTCGTGGGCACGACTGTCGCCCCGTGGCAACTCTTCTTCCAGCAGTCGAACGTGATCGACAAGCGCATCACCCCCCGCTGGCTCGACTACGAGAAGGCGGATACGGTGATAGGGGCTTTCGTCGTCGTGATCGGGGCGGCCGCGATCATGATGGCGACCGCGTCCGCGTTCACAGGCACATCGGAGTTCGGCCACTACCAGGACGGGCTACGCATCGCGCAAGGTCTCGCCTCGCACATCTCTCCTGTTGCGGGCACGATCTTCGCCCTTCTGCTGTTCGACGCCTCGATCGTCGGCGCGTCGGCGGTGACTCTGGCCACCTCGTACGCGTTCGGTGACATGTTCGGGGTGAGGCATTCGCTTCACCGAGGTGTGCGCGAGGCCAAGCTCTTCTATGCCTCATACACGGGCATGGTCGCCCTGGCCGCAGCCATCGTGCTCATCCCGCAAGCGCCGCTGGGGCTGATCACCACCGCCGTCCAGGCGCTCGCCGGGATCATGCTGCCCAGCGCGACTGTGTTCGCGGTGCTGCTGTGCAACGACCGCTCGGTGCTCGGGCCGTGGATCAACAAGCCGTGGCTCAACGCGGTCGCGGGCGTGATCGTGGCCGCGATGCTCGTGCTGTCGCTGATCCTGGTCGTGTCCACGGTGGTTCCTTCGGTCGACGTGACAGTGCTGCTCGTCGTGCTTGGCTCGGTCGCGGGGTTGATTCTCGTCGTGGGCGGTGCGTGGAGCTGGTTCAGGAATCGCGGCGCGCCCGCAGAGCCCGAGATCTCACGGGAGGAGCGCGCGAACTGGCGCATGCCCGCCCTCGTGCTGCTCGAGCGGCCGACGTGGTCGGGTTTGCGCAGGACCGCCATGTACGCCCTGGCCGGCTACCTCGTGCTGTCGATCGTTCTGCTCGCGGTCAAGGCCGTCGAGCTGGCGACCCAGCGGTAGGCAGTCGTTCCTTCAGGACCGTTAACAGGTCACTAACAAAGGGATACCGGCTTAACAGCTAGAATGCAGGCCCGTGCCTCTCGGCTCAAGACCGGGGCACCGCGTCAGAGCATCACGCCGGCGGCTTAGCCCATTACGCACCACCGTTCTCGTCCTCCTTGCCATCGCGATGTCGTCGGTGGCGGGTGGCATGGCGTACTTCATCCCGGCAGCGCAAACCGCCCTCGAGGCAACCGGCCAGGTGATCCACGTCACGCCCTCCCCGAGCATGCTCTTCTCGCCGACGCCCTCGGCCACGTCAGCGCCCGCCGCGGTGAGCGGCGCATTCACGGTGCTGCTGCTCGGCTCGGATGACGACTCCAAGTTCAGCTCGGACCACGTCCTGACGCAATCGATGATCCTGATCCGGGTCATTCCTTCGACCAAGGACGTGACCATGCTCTCGATTCCGCGCGACCTTTATGCCCACCTGTCGACCGGTGGCTACGGGAAGATCGATGGCGCTTACTCATACGGCGGGCCGGGTGCGGCCATCGCCACCGTGGAGCAGGATTTCGGGGTCCACATCGACGACTACATCTGGGTCGGCCTTCTGGGCCTCGTCAAGCTGATCGACGCCATCGGCGGGATCGACGTCGTGACCAGCAACCCGGTGATCGACGACTTCTACCCCGCGGACATCTACGGCGGTTGGCCGTACGACTATGAGCGCGTCGCCGTGCTCGCCGGACCGCAACACCTCGACGGCCTCCACGCGATGCAGTACGTGCGCTCGCGCCATGGCGACCTGCAGAGTGACTTCGGCCGCTCGCAACGGCAGCAGCACGTGCTGATGGCGATCCGCCAAAAGGCCAAGCAGATGACACCCGAAGACCTACCCGCGATGTCGGCCGCCATCGGCGGCGAGCTGAAGACCAGCATCGGCCTGCCCAAGGTCGCGCAGCTGCTGCCGCTCGCGGCAAGCTTCGACAATCCCGATCAGATCCGCCAGATCGTGCTGCTTCCCCCTTACACGCATGGCGGCGGCCCGGGGGGGAGTATCACCCCGGACTGGAATCGGATCCTGCCCCTGGTGCACCAGTACTTCCCATGATGATCTCGCGGTTTGTGCTGGCCGTCGTGCTTGCTGTGGTGATGTTCGTATGCGGCACCTCCGCATACCTTTATCTGGGCAGCAAGCAGTCGAAGGCCGCGGTGGCGGCGCAGAAGCCAACGGCCGCGACTCCACGTGCCCAGGCGCTCTCACTGCCCGGCACGCTGTACCTCGCGCAATCAGGCGCGCTCTACAGCCTGAGCGCGGGCCGCTTTCATCAGCTGACCCCCGAGGCGGGCTGGACCATGCCCGCGCTGTACCCCGACGGCAGCAAGCTGGTCGCGGTCAAAGCCACCCGGTCCTATTCCGACATTTACGTGTTGAGCCGCTTAGGCACAGTGCAGCGACAGGTGACCAACAACGCGGCGCGGCCGCGATTCGACATCAGCGACAACCACTGGTCGTTCTATCCGCGGCTGAGCGCTGACGGTGGCACGCTGTGGATGGCGTACGACCAGCCGAAGTACGGCTACGACGCGATCTTCTCGATCTGGTCCATGCCATTCGGGGGAACTGTGCGCCAGGGCAAGCTGTGGACCAACGCCAACGACTACACCGGGGGCGACATGCAGCCCGTGCCGGTGCCGGGCGGATTGATTTATACGAAGTACGACTATGGACCGGACATCAAGCTCGTCGGACAGCTGTGGTTCACGAACCGCGCCGGCTCCGCCGGCAAGGCCCTCACCAGCCCAGCTGAGGATTGTCACAGCCCGGCTTTGTCGCCGGATGGCACACAGCTCGCGATGATCTGCACCTACGAGAAGCAGATCTCCTACCTGACCATCGCGCCCTGGAACGGCTCCAGCCTCGGGGGCCGGAAGACGGTCGTCTCGAACCTGATGGTCGCCCAGCCCACGTGGGCGCCGGATGGCTCCGGCATCGCCTTCCTCGCGCCGGCCGTCGGGGCGGGCGAATTCCAGCTGTGGTGGCTGCCGAAGGCCGCGTACGTGCCGCCCCCGCCGAGCCCGCCGCCGCCCCCGACACCAGGCGGGCCGCACAACGGGCCGCTGGCCAGCCCGTCGCCACCTCCTCCGGTGCCGCCGGTCAAACCGGTCCAGGTGACGACGAACAACGGTTTCGACGCGACCTCGCCGCTCGCCTCGCTGGGCTGACTAGCAGCCCGGGCGGCCGGGACCTCGGTCCACCACGGGCTCCGCGTTGGCGGTTTGTCCCTGGGCCGCCGTGATGTAGTGGTCGGCGACCATGGCCGCCAGCACCTGCGCGCGCCGCTGCTGAGCCGCCCCTGGGTCGATCGTCGGGTCATACAGAGACGGCGCCTGGGTCACCCCGGCGAGCAGCGCGTACTGGGCAATCGAAAGTTCCCGGAGCGGCGCCCGGTAGTAGGCGCATGCAGCGGCGGTCACCCCGCGGAGGCCGTACCCGGTCGTGATGATGCTCAGGTAGTCGGCCATGATCTGGCGCTTGGTCAGGACGCGCTCAGCCTTCAGCGCGAGCGCGAGTCCTTCGAGCTTGTTGTAGCCGAGGTCCGAACCGCCGAGGTACACGTCCTTGACGAGCTGCTGGGTGATCGTCGAACCGCCCTGGCACAGGCAGACGTTGACCACGTCGTAGAGCAGCGCTCGTCCCAGGCCGATCGAATCGACTCCGTGGTGGGAGTAAAAGCGTTCGTCTTCTATGGCCACGACCGCATGCGCGAGCAGCGCCGGCACCTCGTCCTCACCCAGAAGGGTTAGCCCGTTCGAATTAGCCAGCCGGATAACCCGAGCCTGGATGTCAGACGCGTCGGGGCTCCAGATCCACACCGTCGCCGCTCCGGGAGCGACCAGGGCGGCGGGCAGGGCGAGGGCGATCGCCAGGCGGCGAACCGGGGCCGGCGGCCATCTCATCGCGGCTCGCCCACGATCGATACCAACGGCCCGAGAATTCGGCGGTTACTGTACGGGGTTCTGAACGGCGCAAGTTCCATGGGAGAATTCCGTCCGCATGACCATCAAGTGGAAGATCGCCCTGGTGGAAGATGACCGGCGCTTGGCGCGGGCCGTCGCCACCGGGCTGGGAGAGGAAGGCTATACCGTCCGCGCCGTGGAGTCGGCGGGCCGCGGGCTGGAGCTCGTGCGCCAGTGGAACCCTGACGTAGTGCTGCTCGACCTGATGCTGCCCGACAACGATGGGCCCGAGCTGTTCGAGACCTTTCGGGCGGAGACGGACGCCGCGCTGGTCGGAATCAGCGCCAAGGCGTCCGTCAGCGACCGCATCGCGGGTTTGAAGCTCGGCGCTGACGATTACGTGACCAAGCCTTTCGCGCTGGAAGAGCTGATGGCGCGCATCGAAGCCGTAATCCGGCGTCATCGCGGCAAGGGCGGTCCTCGCCTATCCGCGGGCGACGTGGTGGTCGACCTCAGCGAGGGCCGCGCGAGCCGCGCCGGCCGGCAGCTCCTCCTGACAGGCATCGAATTTCGCATCCTGGCCGCCCTGATGCGCAGCAGCGGGCAGCTCGTGACCTACGCGCAGCTATCGGAGGCGGTTTGGGCCGTGACGACCGGGCCGGAGTCGAACTCGCTCGAGGTGCATATTTCGAGAATCCGGCAGAAATTGGAGCAGGATGGGGGCTCGAGGTTGATCCACACGGTCCGTGGACTCGGCTACAGATTCAGTCCGGACTAGGGAGCACAGGGATGAAATTCAGGAGTGTTTTGTTGGGCGGCTTGCTGGCGGGGACCTTGTTCATCGCCGGGTCGGGAGCGGCGTCGGCCAACGTGGCCTGGTGCATTTCGGACCCACCGATCCAGCTCGTGACGCCAGGAGGCCACTACATCGTGGTCAACAACATGGTCTACCTGCCGCCCCAGGCTCTGCACCTGAAGAACCAGATCACGGACGAGGCGACGGCCACCAGCGATGGCGCGGGCGGCACACTGATAACGGTGCACGTCCACGTGCCCGCGACAGCAGGACGCGCGCATGTGATCAGTTCTGAGAACCGTTTTCGGACCACGATGCAGAGAGACGGAGATACCACGATCACGCTCTACCTGGACGTACCCCTGACCTGAGGTCCGCAACCTCGACCTTCACGACCTTTCCCAGGCCGCTGAAGGCCGTCGTCATCGGCGTCCCCACGGCGGGCGTTGCGCTGGCGACGCTGGCCGCCGCTCTGGGTGGCTTCGGCGCCGCCCAGCCATGGCGCTGGCTCATCATCCCGGCCTGCGCCGCCGGCGTGGTCCTGGCGGAGAAGTACCCGGTCAAGATCGGCCCGGAGCAGAAGGTGAACCTCGGCGCGCTGCCGTGCATCGTGGCGGCGCTGCTCCTCCCGCCGGCAGTCGGACCCGCCACGGCCGCGCTGAGCGTCGTCCTGGGCAACCGCTTCGTGGGCCGGACGTGGCCGGAGAGCGCGGTCAACGCGGGTAACACGCTGGTGGGCGCCGCCATCGCCACGCTCGTGGGCGGGCCGCTTCGCGCCGACATCGACATCGCCGAGGTCATCCGCGCGACGGCGGCGGCCTTCCTTTATGTCGCGATCAACCTGGGCCTTGCCGTCGTGCCGGCGGCCCTGCACGGCGGCCGGCCTTACTTCGCGCTCCTGAGGAAGGGCGCGTGGGCGACATGGCCCGCGTCGCTGACGCTCGCCGCCTGTGGCGTGAGCATCGCCGTGCTTTCGGTCGAGGCTCCGATCGCGGCGCCCTTGCCCTTGATCGTGCTGCCGATGATCTACCGCATGAACCGCGCGATCGAGGCGCAGGCCAAGGCCAACGAGCAGCTGGCCGGCGTGCTGGCGGCCCAGAGACGTTTCCTGACCGACGTCTCGCACCAGGTCGCGACACCGCTCGCGACGATCATGACCAACCTCTCGATCCTGCGCCGGTCCAGCCGCGATGGGCCGGCGGGCGAGGCGGTCACCGACAGCGTCGCCGAGGCCGAACGGATGAAACGCATGCTCGGCCGCCTGCGCGCGCTCGCCCACGCGGACGAGGACGTCCCGCTCCGTCGCGAGCTGGTCGACCTGGCCGAGCTGACCGCGGACGTGGTGCGCGCTTACACCGCGCAGGCCGCGACCACGGGCGTCGGGCTGGTGACACAGGTCAGCGTGCAGGCAAGCATCAACGCGGACAAGGACCTCCTGCGCGAGGCGGTCGCCAACCTGGTCGACAACGCTCTCAGGGTGAGTCCGCCGGGGACGCAGGTCCGGCTGAGCGTGGATCGAGGTTCATCCGGTCCGCTGATCACGGTCGCCGACAACGGGCCGGGCATCGAGGAGGACCGCCTGCCACGCCTGTTCGAGCGCTTTCAGCGCAGCGATTCCGGCAGCGGCCTGGGGCTTGCGATCGCGAGGCGCGTGGTCGAGCGCCACGGCGGGACCATCCGGGTCAAGACCGAGCCCGGGGCAGGCAGCACGTTCACGATCGAGCTGCCCTACTAAGAGCTAGCGGACCAGGCCCCCTTCATACGGCTGGCCGGCCACCGCGTTCAGGCCGCACACCCACTTGAACACCTGCGCGCCGTTGCCTCCACCGTTGACGGTCATCGTGGCGACGGTCAGCGAACCGGTGAACTGCGGGCTCGAGTTGCCGTTGCTGCGGTAAGCGACCTTGGGCATGTAGATGATCCCGCTCATATCGGTGGTCGCGCCCGGGCCGACGGCGACCGTGCCCGAGAAGGCGCCGGCGCCGTTGCCGCCGAAGATCACGAAGTTGTGGGTGCCCATCTGGTCGCGCGGACCCGTGTATCCCGGCGGGTTCAGGTCGTCGAGGCCGTTCAGCACGGCGCTGCTGATGTCGAGCGTGCCCGTGTCCGAAGAGTCGAGGACGATCGCGACCGCTCCCGTCGGGTCTGACGTGCCCGACGCCGTGTGGATGGTGTTGGTGATGCTGCCAAGGTTCAGGTTCGTGGCGTTGATGATCTTGTAGACGCCGCCGTTCATGGTGCCGCCGCTCGGAGCAAACCCGTTGTAGATGCCAGGCATCCAGTGCCCGAACGCATCCTTCGCCTGGGCCGCCGTCACGTAGGTGACGTTGGGCGCCACGGGGGACGCGTTGTCGTAGTTCGTCGGAGGAGGGACGTTCGGGGTGACGGGCATCGGGCCGCCGTCGGTGGTGTGGTAGTTGAGCGAGTTGGAGCCGCCGCCGTTGTCGAGGAAGTTCTGTGGGTTGTTCGGGCAGTTGGAGCCGTCGTAGTTGGTCTGAATGGACGGCACTCCGGTCGAGTGAGGCACGTTGTTGGCGCCGAACGAGTTGTAGGCGTACACAGGGCCGGTCACCGTCTGGAACGCCGCGCCGCCCCCGTTGATCAGCGCATCACCCGCCACCGCCGCGACCGCGTAGGCGGCGCCGTTGAACTGCGGCCCCGGTATGGTGGCCCGAGCCGAAGCCGCGGCTTTGAGCGTCGAGAAGCCGAGCATGCGCGCAAGGATGCTCGGTTGGGTATGCGAGATCACCACGTCGAGCACGCTGGGGTAGTTGAAGATCCCGTTGACTCGCCAGGAATCGCTCAGCGTGATCGTGTAGCCGGTCACGGAGTATGTGCCGGCCGGGCAGGCGCTCACGCTCGAGCACGCGCCGGTGGGCACGGTGAACCCGAGCGAGTTGCCCAGGTACTGCATCGCGACCCAGTGCGCCTTGTTGACGCCAGGACCGTAGGAGCGGGCCCCGGCGAGCGCGGACGCGTCCGCGTAAGCCTGCAGGTTGCGGCGGTCGGACATGGCGAGGCCGGCGTCGAAAACCATCACGCCGAGCACAGTGAGCGCGACGATGATCGCGACCACGATCACGACTGCCTGACCGCCCTGCCTCCTTCGGCCTCGTGCGGTCATCTCAGTACTCCGCGAGCATCGTCGTCGACGATGCGATGCGCAGCAGGTTGGGCGCCGCGCTTCCCAGGAACGGGACCAGGCTGTCGTAGCGGTAGATGACCGTCACGACGACCTGGAAGCAGGCCTTGTATTTCGGGCTCGAGTACTCGGCGTTGCGTGAGCCCAGGTCACCGGGCATCGGATCGCGGCTGAGAGCGCTTCGCGCAGCTGCGCAGTTCGCGTAGCCGCCGGCCGCGCCCTGCTCGGCCGGCCAGATGCAGACCTGTGTCGAGCCGATGGCCGGGGTCGGGCACGCGGACGGCGACGCCTCGGTCATCGTTGAGTAGCGGCTGAAGCTGCCCATCACGTTATCAACTGTCTCGTCGATGCGATTGCTCGTCAGGCAGCCGGAACCGTTGGCGCTCGGCGTCAGCGTGGTCCCGGAGCAGCTGCCGAAAGCAGCGCCGAACGCGTTGTCGGTGGGCACCTCGTTGGCCACCGCCTGGCGCGCGGCCTGGCGTGCGGCCTCGGCCACCGTCGACGTGACCCAGTCGACGCGGAACAGGTCGATCGACAGGGCGAGCAAGAAGAAAAGGAGAGGAAAGACAAGGGCAAACTCGACCAGCGCCTGGCCTTTGCTTCGGCTGTGCTTGCGCATCAGTACTCGACCCGCTGCGAGGACGTGACCCGGATCGGGAACGAGGAACCGGTGATGGGCCACAACAAGGGCGTGACCACGCTCATGGGTTGGGTGATGGTGGCCGTGATCGAATCTGAGCCCGGATCAGAGGGTCCGTTGCCGTTGCCGGTGGCGTTGGTGATCGCCACGCCGTTCAGGCAGTGGAAGGTGACGGTGAGCGTCGCGCCCGCGATGGCGGAGCCTGCCGGGGTGCCGTCTTTGGAGCTCTCCAGCGCCGCCTGGTTGGCGATCGTGACGACCTGCCCTCCGGCCGGCGGCACCGCGGAGGTCACGGTGATCGCGACTGGTCCTCCACTGGTGCTCGCACACACGGTGTTGGCGGTGGTCTGCTGGTACGAAGACACGGCGATGCGCAGCGATTGGCGCACGGAGTTGGTGACCGCCTCCCGGTAGAAGAAGGAGCGGCCGATGTCCGTCACGCCAAGCGCGAGCAGCAGCACGATTGGCAACGTGATGGCGGCTTCCACGAGGGATTGGCCGCGCGATTTTCCTCTCACCTGCGTAATGAAACGGCACGTGAGTTGGCCTCTTGCCTGCCTTAGCCGAGACTTATAAATCCGCGCTTCAATCGATTAAGAAATCAAGTGCTCGAATTGCTCTAACTTACGGGTTGTGGCCATGATCGTCTGTCCGCAGCCGCAGGCGGCAGAGATCGGTCTCGACGTGATGCGGCGCGGCGGCAATGCTGTCGACGCAGCCGTGACCTGCGCCTTCGTGCAAGGGGTGGTCGATCCGCAGATGTGTGGGATCGGCGGTTGCGGCGTGATGCTCGTGCACAGCCCGCAATCCGGTGACGCTCTCCTCGAGTTCTACGCCACGGCCGGGTCTCGGGTCCGTGAAGACCAGTGGGAATCGATCTTCGTCCGCGAAGCCGCCGACCGTTACGGCTACGTGCTCGACGGTTGGGTCAACGACGTCGGCTACCGGTCGGTGGCGGTGCCGGGCACCGTGGCGGGCCTCCATGAGGCACTGACCAGGTTCGGCTCGATCTCGTGGGAGGAGGCCATCGAGCCGGCGATCCCTCTCGCGCGGCACGGCTTCCCCGTCACCGGATACATGCACGGTTACTGGACGGCGGATTACGGCCCCGACGTGGTGCCCAACGCACAGCGCATCCAGGCGACTCCGGCGGCGAAGGCGATCTACACGCGCGCCGGCAGGCTGTACGCAGTCGGCGAGGTCATGGTCCAGGAGGACCTTGCTCGGACGCTGGAGAGGCTGGCGAGCGGGGGCCCCGACGCCTTCTACAAGGGTGAGATTGCTGAAGAAATCGCTTTGGACTTCGAGGCCAATGGCGGATTCATCACCGGGGAAGACCTGGAGGGCTACCGCGTCAACGTCACCGAGCCGATTCGCGGCACGTATCGAGGCCTCCAGGTGGCCGCGGCCGGACCGCCGGCCGGCGGGCTGACGCTGCTTCAGATGCTGAACTTCCTCGAAGGGTTCGACCTCGCCGCGCATGGGTGGCCGAGCACCGAGGCGGCACGGCTCCTGGTGGAGGCGATGGCGTGGGCACTTGCAGACCGGCAGCTGCACGTCGCAGACCCACGCTTCGTCGAGATCCCGATCGGAGCGCTCGCGGACAAGCAGTACGCCGCTGCCGCGCGCCAGGTCGTGCACGATCGGCCGGACACGACTCATGTCTGCGTGGTCGACGAGGCGGGCAACGCGGTGTCGCTGTCCCACACGTTGGGCTCCGCAAGCGGCGTCGTCACTCCCGGCCTTGGTTTTGGCTACAACGACTACATGAACTGCTTCGACCCTCGGCCGGGCCGGCCCAACTCGATTCGGCCGGGCAAGACGCGGGTGACGATGATGACCCCCACGATGGTTTTCGACGGACGCAAGCTGCGCGTGTGCGCCGGCGCGCCGGGGGGGACCAAGATCGTCACCGCCATCCTCCAGGTCCTGGTCAACGTGCTCGACCACGAGATGTCTCCGGTCGAGGCTGTCAGCGCGCCGCGGGTCGACTTCCAGGGCGACGTGGTGCAGGCGGAGGCTCGGATCCCTCGCGTCGTGTGCGAGGGATTGGAGCGGCTGGGCTACGCCGTGAACCGGCGCACGCTCAACTACGACTCGTACTTCGCTCGGCCGCAGCTGATCGTGGCTGAGCACGACGGCTTTCTGTCCGGGGCATCCGATCCCCGCAAAGATGGCGGCGCCGCGTTCGAAACGGAGACGAAATGAAGTTCAAGGACCAGGTCATGCTGATCACGGGGGGAGGCCGCGGCATCGGGGCGGCAACGGCTTCGCGGTTCGCTTCCGAGGGTGCGCACGTCGTGGTGTCGGACCTGGATCTCTCGCCCGCGGAGGAGGTGGCGAAGCCGCTCCAGGGTCTCGCCATCGCGTGCGATGTCACGGACCGAGTTTCGGTGGAGGCGATGGTCGGGCGGGTGGTCGGGGAGCTGGGCCGGCTCGACGCGCTCATTTGCTGCGCCGGGATCATCCGCGACAACCTGCTCTTCAAGATGAGTGACGAGGACTGGGACTCGGTCATCGACACGCACCTGAAGGGCACCTTCCTCTGCGCTCGCGCGGCGCAAAAGCCGATGGTCGGGCGCAAGTACGGCAAGATGGTCTTCCTGTCGTCGACTTCCGCCCTCGGCAACCGCGGCCAGACCAACTACTCGACGGCCAAGGCTGGGCTCCAGGGCATGGCGCGAACCCTGGCCATCGAGCTGGGCCCGTTCAACATCAACGTGAACACCGTCGCGCCCGGATTCATCGAGACACGCATGACGCGCGCCACCGCCGAGCGCATGGGGGTCGATTTCGAGGCGTTCAAGGTCGGCGCCGCTTCGCAGATCCCCCTGGGCCGCATCGGCCAGCCGGAGGACGTCGCCGCCGTGATCGCCTTTTTGTGCTCCGAAGACGCGAGCTTCATCTCGGGGCAGACGATCTACGTCCGCGGCGGCCCCTGACCGGCCCGTCCTTATATATGCAAGGAGCCGGGGCGCGGCCCGTTGAGCATCTCGATGAGCCGGCTACTCGGGCAGGTCAGGCGACGCTTTGGCAGGCGAACTGGTGTTCGCCGCCGGGGCCTATGGCGGCCGGGTCCTCGAATTCGGATTGAATTCGGACATGGTGTCCAAAGCGGGGCTGTACGTGTACTCGCGGGGCCCCGTTCGGGGTTGACTGGCTCGGCGGGGGTCTGATACGGTGGCTCGAGTCTTCTGGGGATCTTCCCACCGCCAGGGCAGATTCACAAATCTTTAGGGGTAGGCATTGCGAATTAATCGTTACCTGACCCATGCCGTGGTCCTGGGAATAGCGGTTGCCATGTCGAGCTACGCTGCGATGGATCGCCACTTCCCAACGACCCTGACGGCAAGGTTGGGGCCCGTGAACGCCGAGGCGATTGTGGTGGGAGACGGCGGCCAGTACGGCGACGTCTCGCTCGGCCGCTACAGCACGGTGATCAAGCCGGTGTCGATCCCGACCTCCGCGCCAGTCAACCGCCAGCCGTTTGTCTACACCGTCGCGGCGGGCGAGGACCTGTCGGCGATCGCGGGCAAGTTCCATGTGAGCGTGGCCGAGATCCGCTGGTCCAACACCAACCTCATGTCGACCGACTCGGTGGCGACAGGCAACCAGATCGTGGTCCCACCGGTACACGGGATCGTGGTGACGACCAAGGCGACCGACACGATCGACAGCCTCGCCGCCAAGTACCAGGTCGACAGCCAGACCATCATCGACTACAACCGCCTCCGCACCGCGGACGTGGCCGCGGGTACCACGATCGTCATCCCGGGTGGTGTCGGTGGCGCGTTCCCGCCGCCTCCGCCGCTCTACCAAATCCTCCGTGGCGGATCGCCGTCGGGCTACCAGTACAAGGTCGTCGGGTGCTGCCTCGGCCCGTACGTGAACAACAAGTTCCCCGTTGGGTGGTGCACCTACTACGTGGCGACCAAGCGCAACGTCACCTGGAACGGCGACGCTGGCTACTGGTACGCGAACGCATCGGCTCAGGGTTACCCGGTGGGACCGACGCCGAAGGTCGGCGCGATCATGGTCACCTGGGAGAGCTGGGCCGGACACGTCTCGTACGTGGAGGCGGTGAACGCCGACGGTTCATGGATGGTGTCCGAGATGAACTGGGTCGCGTTCAACGTGATCGACGAGCGGACCATCAAGCCCGGTCAGCTCGGGCAGAAACTGGTCGGGTTCATCTACTAGGAGCCGGTTCGGCGGGTCGCGCCGCCCACTCTTCCTCCATCGCCTCCGTGTCGCGCTTGACCGTGCGCAGGCCGGTGGCCGCGATCGCGGCGGCCAGGATCAGCAGGGTGGGCGAGGTGATCAGAAGCGCAGTCTGAAGGCTGCCGATGCGCTCCGAGATGACACCGACGTCAAACGTCGAGTGAGAGTCTCCGAAGACGTGCGAAACGAACAGAAGCAGGGTCACCGAGCTGGCGCGAAGGCCGGGGGACACGACGTTCTGGGAGACGGCGGTGAACGGTCCCGAGTAGAGGTAGAGGCAGATCACCGCCAGCAGAAACGCGGGGATGAAGACGGGTATCGGGCCGGCGTTCATTGGGGCGAGCAGCGCGATCGTGATGAAAACAGCGCCGCCGAGAAAGCCCGCGATCCCAACCTCGAGGTGGGCGGCGGGATTCTTGAGGGCGCGGCGGTCCGCGATCCAACCCCCCGCGAGGGTGCCGATCAAACCGCCGAGCACCAGCACGACCCCGGCGAGCAAGCCCGCCTTGCCGACCGACAGGTTGAACCGCCGGTTCAGGACCAGCGGCAGCCAGAACGCGTTGGACGCAAGCACGAAGAAAAGGAGGGTCTGCGCGCCGATGGTGGCGCGCAGGGTTGGGATCCGGAGTAGGGCGAGAAACTTGGCCAGGCTCGCGTCGTAAGTCTTCTTCAGCGCGGGCCCGCGGCTCTCCATGCTGCCGCGCAGGGGCTCGCGTAATCCAAAGGCCAGCAGCGCAAACAGAATTCCTGGGACCGCCGCGAAGAAGAAGGCGCTTCGCCAGCCGAACTTTTCGGCGATGAATCCACCGCCGGCGAAGCCGACGGCGATCCCCACCGTGCTCCCGGCGCCCCAGATCGACATGACGCGGCCGCGCTGCTCCTTGGGAAAGTAGTCGGACAGGAGTGAGGTGCCTGCCGGGTAGTAGCTGGCTTCCCCGATTCCGAGCACAGCGCGGCTCAGAAAGAGCTGGGCGAAGTTGCGGGAGAACCCTGTGACGAGGGTGGCGAGGCTCCAGATGGCGACGCCGGCCGCGACGACCGTCTTGCGAACCCCACGATCCGCCCAGTAGCCGAACGGGATGGCGGCGAACGCGTAAACGAGAAGGAAGGCGGAGCCGAGGAGGCCGACCAGGGTATCGCTGAGGTGGAATTCCTTCTGGATCAGGGGGGAGGCCGCCGAGGCGACCCACCGGTCCATGTAGTTGAGGAAGTTGATGCCGACCATGACTGCGAGGACGTAACGTGCGTAACCTCGCGCCACGGGTGGAATTATGAGGTCGGCTTGGAGGCGCGCCGGGGCGAAGCCCCGGGACGGATTGCGTACGATTACTGCTCTTTAGTGGGTCGGCTGGGCATTGGCGAGCTCAAGTGGCTGTAAACCACCCGCGAAAGCTGTGGGGGTTCAAATCCCTCCCGGCCCACTCTGTTTGCGAACCACTTTTCGCATAACCAGCTTGCTTGTCCCGAGAGCACCGAGCGGACGGAATCCGAGCTCGGCGAACATCGACTCAGTACCACCAAACAAGAAAGAGCTCGAGTAAGGCTTCCCGCGCGTGGCGATCGGATAGCCGTCGACCGAACCGCCGCCTTTGGCTGCGATGATGCGAATCGCGCCTGCCAGCGCGGCTTCGGCGATTCCCTGCTTTCTCCGGTCGCGGTCGACGAAGAAGCAGGTGATCCTCCAATCGGGCGGAATCGCGCCCAATTTGCGGAATCCTCCCATTCGACCGGGGAGCTCGGCAGGGGGTCCGAACTGACACCAGCCGACGACGTCCGGCCCGTCGTAGACGAGAGCCGCATGTGCCCGATTCGCTCGAACCAGTCTCTCCTTGTAGGCCCTGCGTAGCGCAGTCGTTTGGTTCGAGCCATCCGGCTTGACGTGGAAGGCGACGCACCAGCAGCCACCCCACACACCGTTGTGCTTCTCCATGATGCGCGCGAAATCCGGCCATGTCCCCGGTCCGAGTTCCCTGATTTGAAATCGTGTCATGAGCTGTCTCCAAATGCTCGCAGGCATCCCACTCACTAGCGGCTTTTCGATGTGTCTGGGTCCTGGCCTATGAACATGAACACCGCCCCGAGGACAATCGCGATCGCCGCGGGACCGTAATCCGACACCGGCCCGTTCGGGAACGCGACCCGGATGATCAGCGATCCCAACAGCCAGATGCCGCCCAGGACCAGCACGATTCGAAGGCGGCGTGCAGCCAGACGTAGCAGGCGACGCAGGCCTCCCGGCCGGATCGACAGAACCGTCAGCGCGACGCCGACGATTACGAGCAGACCGAACGCGAATCCCCGCACCGTGCCAGTCTGTCAGGAACCCATGACGAAACTCCTCGGCCTCGACATCGGGACCACCGGCGTTCGATGCGTCGCGATCGATGAGCGCGGGGATCTCGTCGCCGACGCGAGCGAAGAGTATCCGCTGTACACGCCGCAGCCTGGCTGGTCAGAACAGCGGCCGGAAGACTGGTGGGAGGCGAGCCAGCGCGTGATCGCAAGCGTGGCCACCAGGATCGGCCGCGACGTGAGCGGCATCGGGCTCGCGGGGCAGATGCACGGCGCGGTCTTCCTCGATCAAGAGGACGCGGTGATCCGGCCTGCCCTGCTGTGGAACGACCAGCGCACCGAAGCGCAATGCCAGGCCATCACCGAGCGCGTCGGCGCGAGGCGGCTCACGGAGATTACCGGCAATCCCGCCCTGACCGGTTTCCAGGCGCCGAAGATCCTGTGGCTGCGCGATGAGGAACCGAAGGCCTACGAACGGGTGGCCGCGGTCCTCCTGCCCAAGGACTACATCCGACTCAAGCTGACGGGGGAAAAAGCGACCGATGCTTCCGACGCCTCGGGCACCTTGCTCCTCGACCTCAAGGCTCGGACCTGGTCGAGCGAGATTCTGCAATCGCTCGATATCCCCGCGCACTGGCTGCCCAAGGTCCATGAAAGCCCCGAGCCCACCGGCGAGGTGACAAACGACATCGCGACGCGCCTCGAACTGCCGCCAAGCATCCCAATCGCCGCCGGCGCCGGCGACAACGCGGCCGCGGCGGTGGGCAATGGCATCGTCAGCGACGGACTGGCCAGCTGCTCGATCGGGACCAGCGGTGTGCTGTTCGCGCACTCAGACGCAATCGCGACCGACCCAAGTGGTCGTGTCCACGCCTTCTGCCACGCCGTCCCGAATCGCTACCACCTGATGGGAGTGACGCTGGCGGCGGGCGGGTCTCTGAGATGGTGGCGCGACCTGGTCGGCCAACGCGACTACGAAGAGCTGTCGGCGCTCGCGGAGCAGACCCCGCCGGGCGCGGAAGGCCTGGTCTTCTTGCCGTACCTGACCGGTGAGCGCACCCCACACCTCGATCCGCGGGCGCGCGGCGCCTTCTTCGGCCTCACCTCGAGACATGGCCTGGGTCATCTCACACGCGCGGTGATGGAGGGCGTCGCCTACAGCCTCCGCGACGCGCTCGAGATCATCGTCGCCCTCGGCGCCGACCCCGAGCAAATCAGGGTCACGGGCGGTGGCGGCCGAAGTCCTTTCTGGCGCCAGCTCCTCGCCGACGTGTTGGGGCGGCCCATTGCCCGCACGACCGCAGACGAAG